>OHBO01000661.1_pt1 | contig 13885 bp, 9 predicted proteins | sample 1577431 | NCBI WGS metagenome assembly OHBO01 (sample SAMEA3879544, study PRJEB24766) | human gut metagenome | biome: human-associated habitat; feature: feces | place: USA | collected 1985/1987
AGAGCTGAGCAAATTAATGATTGAAAATCATCAATTTGCAACAGCCCCTTTTTGTTCTGTAATTGAAAAATATAGAAAAATATGTTAAAATTTTATATTGTGGTTTAGTGTCTGTAAAAGAAAACGGAGGAAAAAATGAAAATATATATAGCTCCTATGGCAGGGGTGACGGATTATACATTCAGAGGTATTTTAGAAGAGTTTAATCCAGACCTTGTGTTCACTGAAATGGTCAGTGTAAATGCTATGGAGATGATGAATGATAAAACTTTAAATAAACTTTTAAGGCTTAGAGAAGGAGAAGCTGTTCAAATTTTTGGAAACGATATTGAAAAGATGGCAGCAAGTGCAAAATATCTTGAAGAAAAAGGTGTTAAGCAGATAGATATAAATGCAGGGTGTCCAATGGCAAAGATTGTAAAAAACGGCTATGGTTCAGGGCTTCTTGCAGACCCAGAGCATATAAAAAATATTCTTTTGAGAGTGAAAGAAGTCTTAAAGCCTGAAACAAAACTTTCAATAAAAATAAGAGTTGGTTTCAGAGGAACAAAAGAGTATGTAAAAATTGCAAAAATTGCTGAAGAATGCGGATGTTCTCATATAACTGTTCATGGAAGAACAAGAGAGCAGATGTACACGGGAAAAGCAGACTGGAATACAATAAAAGAGGTAAAAGAAGCAGTTTCTATTCCTGTTATAGGAAATGGAGATATTTTTACAGCAGAAGATGCTCTTGAAAGAATAAAACTTTCAGGTGTTGACGGTGTTATGCTTGCAAGGGGGATCTGCGGAAATCCTTGGCTTATAAGAGATATAAGAGAGATTTTGGAATTTGGAGAAGTAAAAACTATTGTAACACCAAAAGAAAAAATTGAAATGGCAGTAAAACATATTTTAAGAGCCAGAGAAGACAATGAAAATGATAAATTTATTTATGAAATGAGAAAGCATATCTGCTGGTATCTGAAAGGAATCAGAGGGTCGGCAGAAGCAAAAAATGCAATAAATAAATGTGATGATTATCGTGATGTTATAAGAATATTGGAAGAACTTAAGGAGAAAATTTAAGAAGGTGGTAACTTGGTGTTAGATGATACTCCAATGATGAAACAGTACAATGAAATAAAAGCCGATTATGAAGACAGCATTTTGTTTTACAGAATGGGAGATTTTTATGAAATGTTCTATGAAGATGCAAAAACTGCTTCAAGAGAATTAGGGCTTACTCTTACAAAGAGAAATAAAAAAACTGACGTGCCTCTTGCTGGAATTCCATACCATTCAGCAGCTTCATATATTGCAAAACTTGTTGGAAAAGGTTATAAAGTTGCAATCTGTGAGCAGGTGGAAGACCCAAAAACTGCAAAAGGAATAGTAAAAAGAGATGTAATAAGAGTTATAACTCCGGGGACAATAATAGATACAGAATATCTTGATGAAAAGGTAAACAACTATCTTCTTGGAGTTCTTGCTGATGATAAAAAAATTGCTCTTGCCTATGTGGATATTACAACAGGAGAATTCAGAGCTTCTGAAATAACAGGTGGAAATCTTGATTATAAACTTTTGGGAGAGATAAATAAAATTTCTCCAAAAGAGATAATGACAGATGACAAAGGATATGAGTTTCTTTCAAAAGAGCTTGAAAGTCACAGAATGAAAGACGGAATAAGTCTTCACAGAGGAACAGTTGTAAGAAACAGTGAAAAATATCTGGCAGAATATTTTGGAGTTCAGTCTCTTGAAAGTTTTGGAATCGGTGATAAAGAGCTTGTAATAAAAACAGCTGGAATGGTGCTTAAATATGTTGTGGAACTTCAAAAAGGAAAAGAACTTCCTGTTACAAAAATAGTTTACAGCAGCAGTAAAGAGGTAATGGAGCTTAATCTTACCACTCAGAAAAATCTTGATATTATTTCAAACTGGAGAGGAGAAAGCACAAACGGAACTCTTTTATGGGTGCTGGACTACTGCAAAAGTTCCATGGGAAGCCGTCTTTTAAAGAAAATAATAAAAAATCCTCTTCTTAATATAGAAAAAATAAAAAAGAGACAGGAGCATATAGAATTTTTTATAAATGAAGTTCTTTTAAGAGAAGAGATAAGAGAAAAATTAAAAGACATTTATGATATAGAAAGAATTATAGGAAAACTTATTCTTGAAACGATAAATGGAAGAGATTTAACAGCTCTTAAGCAGTCAATAAGAAACAGCCTTGAGCTTTATAAAATGCTTCAAGGGCATGAGCTTTTTAAAATTGATGCAGAAAAACTTATTGAAGTTTATAATATGATAGAAAAAATTATAGTTGAAGATCCGCCTTTTTCAATAAGAGAGGGTGGAATAATAAAAGACGGCTATAATGAAGAGCTTGATGAACTTCGTAATATTTCAAATCATGGAAAGGATTATATTCTGAAAATAGAAAGCGACGAAAGAGAAAAGACAGGAATAAAAGGGCTTAAAGTTAAATATAATAAAGTTTTTGGATATTTTATTGAAATAACAAAGGCAAATCTTGAAAATGTTCCAGATTATTATATCAGAAAACAGACTCTTACAAATGCAGAGAGATTTATTGTTCCGGAACTTAAAACTTATGAAGAAAAAGTTTTAAATGCAAAGACAAGAATAGAAACTCTAGAATATTATCTTTTCAAAGAACTGACTGAAGAGATAAAAAAATATAGGGAAACACTTCAAGATTTAGGATATAAGATTGCATATCTTGATGTGGTTTCAAATCTTGCTCATGTTGCAATAAAAAATGGGTATGTAAAACCTGAAATAACAGATGACTCTTCCCTTGAAATTTTAGGGGGAAGACACCCTATAATAGAAAAATTAATTCCCGCCGGGGAATTTGTAAAAAATAAAGTTATCTTAGATGACAGAAAGAACTTTATAATTCTTACAGGGCCGAATATGTCTGGAAAATCAACTTATATGAAACAGACAGCCCTTATTATAATAATGGCTCACATGGGTTCTTATGTTCCGGCAGATTATGCAAAAATCGGGCTGGTTGACAGAATATTTACAAGAATAGGTGCAAGTGATGACCTTATGACAGGGCAGTCAACATTTATGCTTGAGATGAGCGAGGTTGCAAATATTTTAAACAGTGCCACAGAAAAATCTTTTATAATTCTTGATGAGATTGGAAGAGGGACATCAACTTTTGACGGAATATCTATTGCAACGGCAATATCAGAATATATTCACGATAACATAAGGGCAAAAACAATATTTGCTACTCACTATCATGAACTTACTCAGCTTGGGGATAAACTTGACAGAGCTGAAAATTACAGAATAGAAGTTGAAGAAAACGATAAGGATATAAAATTTTTGAGAGAGATAGTTAAAGGGGGAGCTGACAAATCTTATGGAATAGAGGTTGCAAGACTTGCAGGGCTTCCAAAAGAGATACTTGTAAACTCAAAAAAAATTCTTAAAGTTTTGGAAGAAAGAAAAAATATTATAGAAAAGAAATTTGGGGGAGAACAGATGATGCTTTTTGCCCCAAGCACACAGGAAGAGGTTAAGAAAGAGGAAATTCCAAAAGAGGAGGAGAAAAATATTTCTAAAGAGGAAGAGCTTACATTAAGGCTTCTTCGTGAATTGGACATAAACACTCTTACACCTATGGACGCTATGATAAAACTCAATGAACTTAAAAAGTTATTAAATTAGGAGGCAGTATGAAAAAGAAAATATTGTACCCTGTTATTTTTGCTGTGGTAATTGTTTTGGGATATCTTAATTATTTCAGAGAAGAGCCGGGAATAAAAGAAGTTGAAGAAGTGGTTGAAACAACGAATGTTGCTTATGAAACTTCAGGATATTTTATAGAAGCGGCAAAACAGTTTGATGATTTGAAAACTAACAACACAAATTTTGAAAAAGCCAGTGCAAAATTTAAAGATATGGTGCTTTCAGGAGAAAATGTTCTTCTTGATTCAGCCAGAAACCTTTTTTTGAAAAATAATATTGTAGGTAAGAGCGGAGAAGAATGGGAGTTTTTTACAGAAAAACTAGATTACGACCAGCTTAAAGATGCAGTTACTTCAGATGCAGGAGTAAAAGCTGTAAATAAACTTGAAAATATTATAATAAAAGGGAAAAATTTTAAGACAAACAGCAAATTTGATTTTATTGACCTTGCAGAAAATGTGGAAATAATAAATGGGGATACTGAACTTTTCGGGGATATTGGAAGATATACTGCTGAAAATAAAATAATAACTTTGAGCAACAACGGAAAATATAAAACAAAAAATAAAGATGGAAAAGAAATATCAGGAACATTTAAAAACGGAAGATATGATTCTGAGAAAAAACTTTTAGAACTTTTCAATTCTTTTACAATAAATTATGACGGAATTACTCTTAACGGGACAAAAATGTGGTATAATGATTTGGATAAGGGATTTTCAATTCCTGATAATCCTGTTATTACTGCAGGAGGATATGAAATATTTCCAAAAGAGATAAAAAATCCTGACGGTGACAACATAATAGATATTGTGGGAGAAATAACAGGAACAAACGGAGAAACATCTTTCAGAGGAGATACAGGATATTACAACACAGATGAGAAAAAACTTTATGTTGAAGGAAATATTGTTATAACTTCAAAAGCAGGGGAAAGAGTTGAAGCTGAAAAGATGATTTATGACACAAACACAAAAGATGCTGACTTTATAGGAAAAGACAATAAAGTTATCTATACTTTTAACGACAGAAAAGCAGAAGCATCTAAATTTGTTTATAACTCTGGAAATAAAATGATACACCTTGATGAAGGTTATACTTATGAAGATAATCTTTATAGAAGTGCTGGTAAGAAACTTGACTATAACAGTGATACCGGAGAGGGAGTTATATTCTTTGGAAATCTTGTAACAAAAGAAAAAAATGAGAAAGCCAAAGGGGAAAAAATTCTGTTTAACAGCAAGAAAAAAGATTATATAATAGAAAAAGATGCTGAAATAAATAACGGAGAATATCTGTTTAAAAGTGAAAAACTTGATTATATGAACAGCACAGGTTTTGCTCATCTTACAGAGCCTTTTACAATTACAGGTCTTAAAGATGGAAGTGTAATAAGCGGAACAAAAGGTGAATATAATATTGGAACACAAGATTTTACAAGCAGTGAAAAAGTTACATATGTAAGAGGAAAAGAAAAAGTTTCCGGAGATGATTTTGCTTATAATTTAAAAACAGAAAAAGGAAAGATAACTAAGAATGTTTTCTATGAAGATAAAGCAAAAAATCTTACTCTTACAAGTGATACAGGCTCTTTCCAAAAAGATAAATATGTGGAAGTAAACCAAAACGTTAAAATAACAACAGCAAAAGAAGAGATTTTTGCTGAAAAAGGAAGATATAATCTTGAAACAGAAATTATAACTATTCCTGGAAAAATAGATTTTAATACAAAAGACATGAAAACAAAGGGAACTGTTTATGATGGAATTTTTAATGTAAAAGAAAACACACTTACAGGAAAAAATCTAAATGCAGTGACAGATAAAAATGAAACTATTTCAAGCAAGAAAGCTGTTTATTACACAGATAAAGATACACTTAACCTTACAGGAAATGTAAAAATATCAGACAGCAATTCTGTTATTACAAGTGAAGATATGGATTACAACACAAAAACAAGAAAAGCAGTGAGCAATACACCGTTTAAAATTATTTATGATAAAACATTTACTGTTACAGGAAATGACGGAGTTGCAGAAATGGCTTCTGAAAAAATAACAGGAAATACAATAAAAATAGTTTCTGATAAAAATGAAGAATTTTATGCTGATAAAATAGATGGAAACATGAAAGAGATGAGATTTGATTTTATCGGAAATGCAAGAGGAAGAATGCTTGATGTAGATAAAGAAACAGGAAAAGTTATTCCTGTAACTTATACAGGGGATTTTGTAAGAGTGTATTTCAAAAAGGAAAACGGAACTTATAAAGCTGTGAGAATAGAAGGAAGAAATGACAGTATAATCACAAGAGATGGACAGAAATTTTATTCTGATTATATAGAAATGGATTTAAGCAGAAATATTGTTTATGCAGGAAGAAATAATAAAGTAATCTTAAATGACGAAAGAGGAAAGACAGTTATAACAGGAGATATCTTAAACGGAAATACAAAAACAAATATAATGGAAGGTCATGGAAATGTAGTTATTGTAAATACAGGAAATGACGGAAAGGTTACAACTCTTAAAGGTCAGGAAAGTATTCTGGATAATAATAACAGCACTGTTGAAATGCTTAAAGATGTTACAGCTGAAAATGATGAACTTACACTTAATGCAGACAGAGCTGTATATAATAAAATTACAAATAAAGTAAAAGCGTTCGGAAAAGTTTTGGTAAATTATAAAATGAAAAAATAAGGAGACGTTATAATGATAAGTATAGAAGCTCAAAATCTATGCAAAAGCTATAAGAAAAGACAGGTAGTAAAAAATGTCAGCCTTAAAGTAAACAAAGGGGAGATAGTTGGTCTTTTAGGACCGAACGGAGCGGGAAAAACAACAACTTTCTACATGATAACAGGAATTATAAAACCTGAAAGCGGAAAAGTTTACTGCAATGAAAAAGAAATTACATCATACCCAATGTACAAAAGAGCAAACTTAGGTATAGGATATCTTGCTCAAGAACCGTCAATATTTAGAAATCTTACTGTTGAAGATAATATTTATGCAATACTTGAAATGAAAAATATGCCTAAGGAACAGCAGGACAGAGAAGTTGCCCAGCTTTTAAAGGAATTTAAACTGACTCATGTGGCAAAATCTTTGGGATATTCTCTTTCAGGAGGAGAAAGAAGAAGAGTTGAGATTGCAAGAACTATTGCAAATAACCCTGATTTTATTCTTCTTGATGAGCCTTTTGCAGGGGTTGACCCAATAGCAGTTGAAGATATTCAAGATATTATAAAATACCTTAAAGAGAGAGGGCTTGGAATATTAATTACAGACCACAGTGTAAGAGAAACTTTAAAAATTACTGAGCGGGCCTATATCATGGCAGAGGGAGAAGTTTTAATAAGCGGAACTCCACAGGAAATTGCAGAAAACGAGCTTGCCAAAAAAGTTTATCTTGGTGAGAATTTTAAACTTGATTAAATAAAAAAATTAAAAAATATAAATTGACAAAATTTAAATGGAGGAAAAATGTTAACAGGTAACGAAGTAAGAGCAAAATTTATAGAATTCTTTGAAAGCAAGAATCACAAACACTTTGAAAGTGCATCTTTAATTCCGGACGACCAGACACTTCTTTTAACAGTTGCAGGTATGGTTCCATTCAAACCATATTTCTTAGGACAAAAAGAAGCACCTACTCCAAGAGTAACTACATTCCAAAAATGTATAAGAACAAATGACCTTGAAAACGTAGGAAGAACAGCAAGACACCATACATTTTTTGAAATGCTTGGAAACTTCTCTTTTGGAGACTACTTTAAAAAAGAATCAATCAAATGGTCTTATGAATTTATAACAGAAGTTTTAAAAATAGAAAAAGATAGATTATGGGTAAGTGTTTTTGAAACTGACGATGAAGCTGAAGAACTTTGGGTTTCTGAATGTAACTTCCCAAGAGAAAGAATCGTAAGATTTGGTGAAGAAGATAACTGGTGGGCAGCAGGACCTACAGGTTCTTGCGGACCATGTTCAGAAATATATGTTGACCTTGGTGTAAAATTTGGGGGAGATGAAAATTCAAGACTTGGAGATCCAGATACAGACAACCGTTTCATAGAAATCTGGAACTTAGTTTTCACTGAATGGAACAGAATGGAAGACGGACACCTTGAACCTCTTCCTAAGAAAAATATAGATACAGGAGCAGGGCTTGAAAGAATAACTGCTGTTGTACAGGGAAAACCAAATAACTTTGAAACAGATTTATTATTCCCAATTATTGAAGAAATGGGAAGAATTTCAGGGGTAAAATATGGAGAAGACCCTAAAAAAGATTTCTCATTAAAAGTAATAGCTGACCACTCAAGAGCTGTAACTTTCCTTGTAAATGACGGAGTTATTCCATCAAATGAAGGAAGAGGGTATGTTTTAAGAAGAGTTTTAAGAAGAGCTATAAGACACGGAAGACTTCTTGGAGTAAGCGAATTATTCTTATACAAAATTGTTGATACAATAGTTGAGCTTATGAAAGGTGCTTACCCTGATTTAGTTGAAAATGCAAAACATATTAAAAAAGTAATCAAAATAGAAGAAGAAAAATTCTCTAATACTCTTGATTCAGGAATTCAACAGGTTATGGCTGCTATTGAAGAAGCTAAGAAAAACGGAGAAGAAAGACTTACTGGAGAAGTTACTTTCAAATTATATGATACATATGGATTCCCATATGAATTAACAGAAGAAATCTGTGAAGAAAATGGAATTGCAATTTATAAAAATGAGTTTGACCAAAAAATGGAAGAGCAGAAAGAAAAAGCCAGAAATTCAAGAGAAGTTGTAATGGAAAAAGGTCAGGATGCATTTATAGAAGCATTCTTTGATGAACATGGAAAAACAGAATTTACAGGATATGAAAGCCTTGTTGAAACTGCAAAAATTCTTCATGTATCTAAATTAGATGAAGAAGGAACTTATATGATAATAACAGACAGAACTCCATTCTATGCAGAATCAGGAGGGCAACAGGCTGATAACGGAGTTATTGAAGGAAACGGAGCTTTAGGACAAGTTGTTGATGTGCAGAAACAAAAAAATATATTTATGCACACAGTTAAAGTTGTAAACGGAGTTCATAACTTCTTTGAAGGTGCTGAAGTAAAACTTACAGTAAATGGAAGCAGAAGAGATGCAATATCTAAAAACCACAGTGCAACTCACCTTTTACAAAAAGCACTTAGAGAAATTTTAGGAACACACGTTCAACAGGCAGGATCAATGGTTGCTCCAGACAGACTTAGATTTGACTTCAACCATTATGAAGCAATGACAGATGAAGAATTAGAAAAAGTTGAAAGACTTGTAAATACAAAAATAGCTGAAGCACTTCCATCACATATAGAATTTATGAGCATGGACGAAGCTAAAAAAACAGGAGCAATGGCACTTTTCGGAGATAAATACGAAAGTGTAGTAAGAGTTGTATCATTTGGAGATTTCTCAACAGAACTTTGCGGAGGAATTCACGTATCAAATGTATCTCAAATCGGATTATTTAAAATAGTATCTGAAACAGGTGTTGCAGCAGGAGTAAGAAGAATAGAAGCAAAAACAGGATTCCATGCTTACGAAGCAGTAAAAGATATGGAAAAAACTATAAAAAATGTTGCAGACAGCTTAAAAACAGATGTAAATAAAGTTGAAGAAAAAGCTGAAAAAACATCTGAAGATTTAAGAGCAGCTCTTAAAGAAATAGAAGAATTAAAATCAAAAATTGCTGCCTTTGAAGCAGGAAACTTATTTGAACAGGCAGAAGAAATCAACGGAGTAAAAGTTCTTGTAAAAGGATTTAAAGACAAAGAAAGTGATTCTTTAAGAGAAATCGTTGATAAAGCTAAAGATAAACTTGGAAGCTGTGTTGTTGTTTTAGGAGCAGATAACGGAAAAGCAATCTTTACAGTTGGAGTTACAAAAGACCTTACTTCAAAAATAAAAGCAGGAGATTTAGTAAAAGAACTTGCTGTTATTGCTGGAGGAAACGGTGGAGGAAGACCAGATTTTGCTCAAGCTGGAGGAAAAGACGGTTCTAAAGTTATGGAAGCTCTTGAAAGTGTTAAAAAATCAATCAGAGAAAAATTATAATATATATAATTTTATGGAGTAAAGAGAATGTTTAAAAAATATATATCTCTTGATATAGGAGATGTAAGAATAGGAGTTGCCAGATCCGATATAATGGGTCTGGTTGCCACTCCCTTAGAAGTTATAGACAGAAAAAAAGTAAAATCCGTAAAAAGAATAGCAGAGATATTAAATGAGAACAATACAAAATCTCTTGTGGTGGGAATACCCAAAAGTTTAGACGGTACAGAAAAAAGACAAGCAGAAAAAGTCAGAGAATATTTAGAGAAATTGAAAAAAAATATTGAGGGACTTGAGATTTTTGAAGTAGATGAAAGACTGACTACAGTATCAGCTGATAGAATGCTTACAGAGGGCGGGAAAAAAGGAGCTCTTGAAAAGCGTAAGGTAGTTGATAAAATAGCGGCGGCCATTATTCTTCAGACTTTTCTGGACTCTAAAAAGTAGGAGTGTTGAAAAAATTATGAATAAATTATGGATTAGATTATTACTTGTAATAGCAATACTTGCCGGTGCTGTCTGCATAATACTGAGAGAACCTGTAAAACTTGGGCTGGATTTAAAAGGCGGAGTGTATGCAGTTCTTGAAGCGGCACCAGAAAAAGAGGGAGATGTTATTGACAATGAGACAATGAACTCTCTTATAGAAGTATTGGACAGAAGAATAAACGGAATAGGAGTTGCTGAGTCAGTTGTACAGAAAGCAGGAAATAACAGAGTTATAATAGAACTTCCGGGAATAAGTGATACAACAGAAGCTATTAATATGATAGGTAAAACAGCTCTTCTTGAATTTAAAATTATGGACGAAAATGGAAACCTTGGACCTACTCTTTTAACAGGGGGAGCATTAAAAAAAGCTCAGGTCGGGTATGGAAACCTTGGAGAACCTCAAATTAATTTTGAGATGAAGCCAGAAGGTGCAATAGAATTTGCAAGAATAACAAGAGAAAATGTTGGAAAACAGCTTGCAATAGTTCTTGATGGAAAAGTTCAGACAGCTCCTGTTATAAGAACTGAAATTCCTGGAGGAACAGGAAGTATAAGCGGAAACTACACAGTTGAAGAGGCTAAAAGAACAGCTACTCTTTTAAACTCTGGGGCTTTACCAATAAAAGCTGAAATTGTGGAAACAAGAACAGTAGGAGCATCTCTTGGAGATGAATCAATAGCAGCAAGTATGGTTGCAGGAAAAGTTGCGATGGCACTTATCGGAATATTTATGCTTATATTCTACAGATTTCCGGGAATCGTTGCAGATATAGCACTTGTATGTTTTGGTATTATAACTTTTGCTCTTTTACAATTTATCGGAGCAACATTAACTCTTCCGGGAATTGCCGGTCTTATTCTTTCAGCAGGTATGGCAGTTGATGCAAACGTTATCATATTTGAAAGAATAAAAGAAGAACTTGGATTTGGAAACACAATAAGAGGAGCAATAAATGCCGGATTCAGCAAAGGATTTGTGGCGATATTTGACTCAAACCTTACAACTCTTATTATAACAGGAATATTATTTATATTTGGTACAGGGCCTGTAAAAGGATTTGCTGTTACTCTTACAATAGGAACAGTTGCTTCAATGTTTACAGCAATAGTAATGACAAAAGTTCTTTTAATGGTTTTTGTGGAAGTATTCCATTTAACTAATCCAAAATTATTTGGTATAAGGGGGAGAGCTTAATGGATATGCAGATTCGTATAATTAAAAACAGCAAGAGATGGATAACTCTTTCTCTGCTTGTGATAATAATCTCTCTTGGAGGACTTTTCATGAAAGGTCTTAACTACGGAATAGACTTCTCTGGTGGAAGTATGTTTCAGCTTAGATTTGAAAAGTCGATAACTTTAAAAGAACTTAATCCTGTTCTTGATGAAATTTCTGAGAAAATTCATCAGTTTAATCCAAATAGCAGAAAAGTTCAAGTTTCAGAAGGAAATGAAGTAATAATAAGAACACAGGAAATATCTGAAGCTCAAAAAGCAGAATTTTTAGATGATCTTAAAAAATTTGGAAAATTTCAGATAACAAGAGAAGATAAAGTCGGTGCAAGTGTTGGTGCAGAACTTAAAAGATCTGCAATTCTAGCTCTTGCAATCGGTGCAGTTATGATAGTTGGATATATAACAATGAGATTTGAGTTCAGATTTGCAGTAGCTGCGATAATGGCTCTTCTTCACGATATTATAATTGCAGTTGGAGGAATAGCACTTCTTGGTTATGAAATAGATACAGCATTTATAGCAGCAGTGCTTACAATTTTAGGATATTCAATAAACGATACAATAGTTGTTTTCGATAGAATTCGTGAAACGTTAAAAAGAAAAAGTGATTTAACTTTTGGCGAGCTTTTAGATAAGAGTATCAATCAAGTTATAATCAGATCTATAAATACATCAGTTACAACACTTCTTGCAGTTCTTGCAGTTCTTCTTTTCGGAGGGGACAGCTTAAGAACATTTATAACAACACTTTTAATAGGAATACTTGCAGGAACATATTCTTCAATATTTATAGCAACTCCTCTTATCTATCTTTTTGAAAAGGACAGAGACGGAAAGGTTGACCACAATAAATATTTAGAAAATGAAGAAGATGAAAATCATGAAAAAATAGTAGTATAAAACATAGGGAGCTTGACTCAAAAATACAGAATTTATTGGGTCAAGCTCTTATGACTATTTAACAGGAGGCATAGTATGAGAGCATGGATAGAAGTAAACACAGATAATTTTCTTTATAACATGAAAAAAATTCAAAAGGATATGACAGGAAGAAAAGTTATAGCCGTTGTGAAAGCAGATTCTTATGGAATGGGTTCAGTAAGACTTGCAAAAGAACTTTTAAAATGCGGAGTAGATTTTTTTGCAGTTGCTGCTCTTTCAGAGGCTTTAGAACTTAGAGAAAATGGAATAAATGAAAAAATTCTTATTCTTGGAGGTGTGTTTGATGAAGAACTTGAAACTGTGGAAAAATATGATTTCCATATAGCTCTTACATCAATGAAACAGCTTAAACTTATACATGAAAAATCTCTTAATATAAAATGTCATTTAAAGCTTGAAACAGGAATGGGAAGAGTAGGTTTTGGAGCAGAAGAATTAGAAGAAGTTAAAAACTATGTACAGAAAAATAATGTCAAAAATATAATAGGTGTGTATACTCACCTTTCTGTATCTGATGAGCCTGGAGAGGACAACAGAAAATATACGGAAAAACAATTAGAGAAATTTAATAATTTTGACGGAATAGACACGATAGAGTATAGACATGTGTTAAACAGTGGCGGAATAGTAAATTACGCAGGTTTTGACAGAGGAAATTATGTGAGAGCAGGAATAATTCAGTATGGTATATGCAGCGGGAAAATTGCTGAAGGTTATAAACCTGTGTTCACTTTTAAAAGCAGAATACTTTTTATAAAAACTCTTGAAGAAGACAGTGATATATCTTACGGAAGAACAGCAACTCTAAAAAAAGGAACAATGCTTGCAACAATAGCTGCTGGTTATGCAGACGGTTTCAGAAGAGAGATTTCAAATAAAGGCTGTGTAAAAATTCATGGTGTGGATTGTCCTGTAAGAGGGAAAGTATGTATGGATATGTTTATGGCTGAAATTCCTGAAGAGATAAAAGATAAAGTTTCAGAGGGAGACGAAGTAATCCTTTACGGTGAAAATATAGGGGAACAGGCAAAACTTATGAACATATCAATTTATGAATTATTTACAGGAATAGGCAGAAGAGTGGAGAGAGTGTATATAAATAACATTGAAAAATAAAGTTGAAAGGATTGGTATGGGACAAGTAATATTATTAAAAGGAAAAGAAAAAAAGATTGAAAATTTTTATCCCAATGTTTTTAAAGATGAAATAAAATCTGTTCTGGGAGATGTAAAAACAGGAGATATCGTTGATGTTTTAAGAGACGATATGAAATTTGTGGGAAGAGGATATGTGACAGAAGGAACTTCTGCTTTTGTAAGAGTTCTTACAACAAAAGATGAAAAAATAGATAAAGATTTTATATATAATAAAATAAAAACAGCTTATGATAAAAGAAAAC
>OHBO01000675.1_pt1 | contig 13649 bp, 8 predicted proteins | sample 1577431 | NCBI WGS metagenome assembly OHBO01 (sample SAMEA3879544, study PRJEB24766) | human gut metagenome | biome: human-associated habitat; feature: feces | place: USA | collected 1985/1987
GGCCGGAACATACCTGCTTGCAATGATAATATTATTTCTCAATAAATTTAAAACAACTTCTTAATTATCAAAGGTTTATTTTCTTTTTGCGGTTACGGTGAGTCCACCGTTTTTTATAAGTGATAAGCTGTCTGAAAATTTTTTCGAGTCCTAATATCTCGGAGTGGTTGAGCATGTCGTGGGACAGCGGTTCCATGAAAGAGACGGGTGTCGGTTCTGCTGTGCCGAATTGTTCGGGATAGAGGACTATTAGATTGTTGTTGGCGAAATATTTGGAGAGGAAAGAAGGAATATTGTCGGCTTCGGAATTGAACGAAACCGATGTGGGGCGCGCACTGACAACGATAAATAGGTCGTCGTCGAGTACAACATTGGCAAGAAGCAGAATATCGTCCCAGCTTTCCAAAATTTCAAATTCGTTTCTGATGTTGTATCTTCCGGCTCGTAATCGGGCTTTCAAATAGGGAATGGTTTCGGCGTAAGCATAGAATATAGCACGGCAACCTATTTGTTTCGCCATGTTCGCCACTCGGTCTATCCACCGGGCGAATCCTGTTTCGTATTCAGCCTTGCGGGGAACGGCTATGACGATACGGGTAACCGTGTTTATGGGATTGACACATTTCGAAATGAGTATCATTTTATTCGTGCTTTTCAAGAGCGATTCTATTTTTGCGCCGAAAAACGTGTCAACGATATTTGCTTTGTGATGTAATCCGAGTACGACCTCCGTTATATTTTTTTCTTTCATGGTGTGGATAATCCCGCTGGTTATGTTCATGTCGTATCGGGCGATCGGGATTAATTTCGTATCGGCGGAAGATGCTACTTTCCCCGCATATTCGAGAACGGCTTGTGAGAGGAAGTTGCTTTTTTTATCGTCGTCGGTTACATGCAAAGCGTAAAGTGCAGATTTCTTTTGCGGAGATTTTAACAAGAGGGCCAGATTGATCAGGTTCTCGATTGTGTCGGGATTAGCCACAGGAATTAATATCTGCTCGTTCTGTATGGGTGACTTGTAACTGGCGGGTTCGTTATTTTGTATTTCGATAACTATGCGCCGGGCGGCCTTTTCGGTAACCAATGTACTGATAATGCAGGTCACTAAAATCATGACGATAGTGCCGTTGAGTATTTCTTCGTTGAAAAGTCCTATGTCGTGACCGATGATGACGGCCGCGAGCGCGGCGGCCTGAGCGTTGCTCAGTCCGAAGATGAGTTGCCGGTCGGATTTCGTCATGTGGCAGGTTTTTTGAGTGAGCCATGCTGCCAACCATTTGCAGATGGTTGCCACTACCGACATGTTTACGGCGACGATGATCGTTTCGGTGCTTTTGAAAATTACTCTCAAATCGATGAGCATGCCTACACCTATGAGAAAATAGGGTATGAACAGGGCGTTGCCTACAAATTCGAGGCGGTTCATCAAGGGGGAAACGTTGGGGATAAAACGGTTCAGAACAATGCCTGCGAAAAATGCTCCCAAGATGGCTTCCAGCCCGATAACTTGCGCCATATAAGATGCCAGGAAGACAAGGGCCAAGATAAATATGAATTGCGTGACATTATCATTGTAGGTCTTGAAAAACCATCGGGTGAGCCGGGGATAAATGTATAGTATGGCTATGCTGTAAATTGTTATGTTCACCGATAGTCTGAGCCAGAAAAATTCGGTCAAGTCGCCTCGTACCATACCAGAAATTACAGCTAAAATAATCAAGGCTCCCAAAACTGTGAAAATGGTTCCGGCGATAGTGATAGGGACGGCTCGGCTACGGGATATTCCATATCTGCTGATAATGGGGTAGGCTATCAGCGTATGCGAGGCGTACATACTTGCCAATAGTATGGAAGTCATTAGGTTGAGATGGAGGGTGTAGTAACTGATCGCGGTTCCTAAAATCATGGGTATGAGAAACGTGTATAGCCCGAATATGATCCCGTCTTTTTTGCTTTTCTTGAAATCATACATGTCGATTTCGAGTCCTGCCAAAAACATGAGGTAAAGGATTCCCACGTTTCCGAAAATTTCAAAACTACTGTCGCGAGCCAATAGATTCAGACCGTTGGGGCCGATGATTACACCTGCTATGATCAGACCGATGATGTGGGGGACACGTATGCGGTTGAGTAATATCGGGGCAAACAAAATAATGACCAGCACGATGAAAAATATCAGCACCGGATTTTCGATAGGTAGAGTCGCGATACCGCTCATAACCCCTGTAATTTAAATGCGAAACTTATAAATGGTGACAAAAATAGAGTGACCCGAGTACGAAAGCAAATTGATTTGTTTCTGCCAAACGTGGAATCTATTTTCGCTTTGTGGCAAAATTAATGATAAAAGTTATTTCTTGCAAGGATTTTCGACCTTCTGTTCAAAATGTGTTACTGATGGCTAAAATACAGCGAGAATGATATAATAATGAGCGTTTTGTTATAGAATTTCATAAATAATTGTATATTTGCGCCAATTTTTAGTATTCTGGAATAATAAGGATTCCTAAGTAGTAATTATAAAAGAAAGAAAATGAAAGTCGCTATTGTGGGCGCCAGTGGCGCTGTCGGACAAGAGTTCCTAAAAGTTTTGGACGAGCGGAATTTCCCGATTGACGAGCTGTTGTTGTTCGGGTCCTCTCGCAGTGCGGGTCGTGAGTACACCTTCCGAGGTAAACAAATTACGGTCAAGGAATTGAAACACAATGACGATTTCAAAGGTGTGGATATAGCTTTCACATCGGCAGGTGCAGGAATTTCTAAGGAATTTGCCGAAACGATTACCCGATACGGTGCTATCATGATCGATAATTCGAGTGCATTCCGCATGGACGAAGATGTTCCTTTGGTTGTTCCAGAAGTGAACGGCGACGATGCATTCGTGCGTCCTCGTGGGATTATCGCAAATCCTAATTGTACTACCATACAAATGGTGGTTGCCCTGAATGCCATAGAGTCACTTTCTCATATCAAGAGAGTGCATGTCGCAACTTATCAGGCGGCGAGCGGAGCCGGTGCATCGGCGATGGCCGAGTTGAGAAAACAATATGAACAGATCGTTGCGGGTGAAACTCCTACGGTAGAGAAATTTTTCTTTCAGTTGGCCTATAATCTGATTCCTCAGGTCGATGTTTTCACCGACAATTTATACACGAAGGAGGAAATGAAAATGTTTCACGAAACCCGTAAGATCATGCATTCCGATATAGCCGTGAGCGCTACTTGCGTGCGAGTGCCGGTGATGAGGGCTCATTCGGAGGCTATCTGGATAGAAACAGAACGACCTGTTTCTGTGTCAGAAGCTCGTGAAGCATTCGCTCATGCGAAAGGTGTAGTCTTGGAAGACGATCCGGAGAACAGGGTGTATCCCATGCCATTGAATAAGGCAGGTAACGATCCTGTGTATGTGGGGCGTGTCCGGTCTGATATTTCTAATCCGAATGGCTTGTCTTTCTGGACTGTGAGCGATCAGATTAAGAAAGGCGCCGCCTTGAATGCCGTTCAGATCGCCGAGTATTTATTGGAGCATTCGAAGTAACAAAGTAGAGAATAGAGACTTCCGTGAGTTTTCGGTTGTGGGCTATATTCGTACTATTTTTTGTTTGTGAATATGGTTTGTGTTTCGGTATAAAACGGAGCAAACTTATTTCTACTTTCGTTTACTATTGTGATTGGTATATAATGAAGAAGGCTGTATAATTTATACAGCCTTCTTCATTTCTGTTTTTTATTGATTAATCGTTCTTGTAGTCTGTGGTGAGACTTTCTTTCCCAAGATAGAAAAGTTTTGCTTTGACAACTGTGGCACTGCAATCGACAGGAGCTTCCCAAAGCGTGGAGGTTGCGGTCGGTTCGCTTCCGTCGGTGGTGTATCTTATTTCAGCCTGCGGAATGGGAGAGTTGGCATATAGTTTTCCTTCGACAATTTTAATTCCGGGCTGTGCCACGCGGAAATTAAAACCGTCGGCAGCCAGACGGGGCAGTTCGATTTCGGCTATCTTGGCGTTGTAAATGGCCCGAGCCTTTTCATATAGAGCCTGTTTATCGTCGTTCGGGACAGGGGACCACTCGGGATAGGCATTCCAGCCGCGTTCTACCAGACCGAAAATTTTGGGGAATACATAGTATTGTACCATATCGAAACTGCCGATGGTCTCGGAGAAAAGTTGCGCCTGTACGCCTTTGATGCGTGGACGCGATTGTTCTGTGAGCTGTATCTTCCCTTTTCCGGCTGTTTTGAGATTGTTCTTTTCTCCTGCCGTATTTTCTCTTGCCGAGCAGTAAATGTTGTAGGGTAATATGTTGAACGATGTAAACTCATTGACGTAACCTCCCCATGTGAGTCCCGGTTCGTCTTTGTGCGGATTATAGGCCAAATCGATGTAAAGGTTGTTGACATTGCAAAGTATTACGTCGTATCCTTCGTTGGCTACGGTGTAAGGAACAACATCGCGTTTGCCGATCGTGCTCCAACAATATACACCGGCGAAGCGGGGAGCTATGCGGGCGTTCATTTCGGGAGAGTGGTGTAGAGCGACTTCTTGCCAGCCCGAAGTTTTCACTCCTTTTTTCGACAGCATTTCCGTGATGTTTTCCAAGAAGTATTCCGATAGCTCGTGGGTATCTTTCATGCCTTTTTCCTCCATGAATTTGTGGCAGAGCGGGGAACCTGTCCAAGACCCTTTGGGTACTTCGTCTCCTCCGATGTGAATCGTTGCCAAAGGTACACCGGCATCTTTGTACATTTTAATGATTTCGTCGCTGACTTTATCCATGAAACGATAGACGGAGGGCAAGGCTACATTCATAATATTGTCGGTATAGGCTTGTGCCGATACATATTTCGATGTGTCGGCCGATTCGGAAAGGAGATATTCCCGGGCTTTTTCCATGTCTTCTCCTTTCAATCGGTTGAATCGAGCTTCCATCGCTTTGATAGCCGCGCGTGCATGTCCCGGCGATTCTATTTCGGGTATGACGGTGATGTGTCGTTTTGCAGCGTATTGCAGTACCTCGATGAAATCTTCTCGGGTATAATATCCGTTTGCCGTGGCTGTGGTATCGTTTGGATTCCAGCCTCCGTAATATACGGGATACAGGCGTTGGCTTTCGTCTTCGGTGAATCCTCGGCGAGACCCTATTGCAGTGAGTTCTTCCAATCCGGGGATTTCTAATCTCCAAGCCTCGTCGTCGCTAAAATGGAAATGAAGCACGTTTATTTTATAAGCGGCGAGTTGGTTTATCAGTTTAAGCAAGTCGGCTTTTTTCGTGAAATTTCGTGCGATGTCGAGCATCATACCCCGATATAACAAGTCGGGATAATCATTGATCGCTATATTTTCGAATTTAGCGGGAATAGTCTGTTTTTTGAGTAATGAGACGAGGGTTTGAGTCCCGTTGAAAATAGCGTGTGGGGTTCCGCCACTGATGGTTATGTAATTGTCTTTTACGTCGAGACGGTAGTGCTCGTCGTTTTTGGCTTGCATGTTTTGGGGGAAATGGCACAGGGCTATAACGGTCTGACCTTTGTCTGTGACGTTGTATCCCATTTCTTTTAGATTTTGAATCAGTAGTTTCGCTTCGTCGGCAAAACCATCTTCGACACTCAAAGATATATCTTTGGATATTATACTTGTGCCTTCTCTCGGAGTTACTTCTTTCAGGGAAGGCAGCATGTCGTAGGTTTGTATCTTATATGTGGTTTCGAGGGCTTGATTGTCGGCGTATACTTTTTCCCCGTCGGGATAAGATGGAGCTATTCTCCCCTGAACCGTCCATTGTTCTTTGCGATCGAACGGTGCGATAGAGAGCGGGATAGAGATTTGTGTACCATTGTTCGTGACAAAAAATGGCGATTTGGGAGTGAATAAAGTTTGAGTAAAAATACCTTGATTCAAATAGCTTATTTTAATCGAGTCGCCGGGAGCCAATGGAGTCCATGATTCTGATGGCGCTATTTTGTAATAACCGGCATTTATCATCTCTATGATTACGGGGGAATCTTCGTTTACTTTTACTTGTCTGGGAGAGAGCTGAGTGTAATATATTTCCCAATCTGATTCCAATGGTTTAGTTGAAGTGTTGGTAATCGTAAACGAGCTTTCGTAAAATCCGGGAGCTGCTCCGTTTTTTACCATTTCCCATTGCAGGGAGACCGGACTTTCCTTTGTGTTGTTGCAAGCACAAAGTGCAGTGACAGTCGATGCGATAAGTAAATGTTTCAAATGTTTCATTTTCATGGTGAGTTATTTAGTGTGAATAATCATTAGTCGTTTGTATTTACCAACCGGAAGTCGAACCTCCGCCGCCTGTGGCTCCGCCCCCGAAGCCTCCACCGAATCCGCCTCCGAAACCTCCGCCTCTACGACCACTTCCGACAACTGCGGCGGCTACGATAATGGGTATGATATACTGTTTACAGTCTGTTTTGTGACAGTGAGCGCAATGATATCTTTTTTCTCCCAATCCGGTACTGACCGTCGTAGCTCTGCGTAGAATGTGGTCGCCTTCGAAACTGTAAGCCCGGCTGTGGCAGTACGGGCATTTCTGGTATTGAGTAAATTGGTTTTCATAAGGATATACCAATGTATTCCCGCAATGGTCGCAGAGCCATACGTCGTAATCTACCGAGTTCAGCCGTTCTTCCGTGTTTTCTTGCGGTGTGAGGTATCGGTTGTCTTCTTCTTCGTCGAGCTTTCTCATTTTGTTTCCGCAAGATTCACAATTGCGAGGCTTGTTGCGAAGACGCTTCAACCGTCGTCCGAGCCCTCCGTAAAGGAGAAGTACGAAGAATGGGAACAAAAAGCTGCCGGCTAAGAGATACGGGCGAAATCCGGCCAGCCGTTTGTATCGCTTGTAGGCGTCTTTTTTTGCATAATGAGCGATGTTCCAAAGCATAGCAAATAACAAAATGTGAGATACGACGAGGGAAACCGTGAGGTATATACCGATGATTCTCTCCCAGTCGATTCCTTTTTTTACCGGTGCGGCGGCAAGTTCTTTTACGGCCTCGGGAGTTGTTAAAATTCGGGTAATGACATTCATTCCGTCGAGGATTCCTTTATCATAGTCTCCTTGTTTGAATTGTGGTATAACGTATTGCGTTTGTATGCGTTTACAAATAGCATCGGGTAATATTCCTTCTATACCATACCCTGTGCGGAATGTAATTCTGCGTTGGTCGAGTATCAACAAAACCAGCAGTCCGTTGTCGTTTTGTTTTCCTATTCCCCATCGGGTAAAAAGTTCCGTGGCGAAGTCGTCTATGTCGTCGTCCCCAATGGACTGTAAGGCGACGACTGCAACTTCGGAAGTGTTGGCTTCTTGTAGGGAGAATAGCATTTGGTCGAGGGTGTTTACTGTCTCGGCCGATAAAATACCGTCTGGATTGCTTACGAAACGTCTCCCGTCATCGAGGTGCACATTGGGGACTTTATCGACCGTGTATTCAGTTGCCCGTATGAGCGGGCAGACGAGTAGCAATAAGGAGATTATAGCGATTTTTTTCATAATTCATATTTAGAGAGACGGCAAACTCATGCCGTTGATTTTTCGATAGAGGTCGAGGGCGTAGACATCGGTCATACCCGATATATAATCGATGACGGCCTGAACTTTACCGTATAGCGTGGTGGAATGTACTTCGTATTGTTCGGGTACTTTGTTCAGCAATAGTCTCGAATAGGCTTTGTCGGGGAATCGTACGGCATCCAAGAATTTGTCAAGCAGAACGGAAATGATGCGATTACCTGCTAACTCGATATCCAGAACATCGGACGATTTGTAAATTTTCGTCCATGCGGTGTCGGCGCAATTTTGGTAGGCCGTCCGGGGCCTTTCGGAAATGTGGTCCACCAAAGCTCCTTTGAATCTTCCCTCTAACAGCGCTTGTTCTTCCCGGCAAAACAGCGTGGAACATTCGTCTATGAGCGTGCCGATGACACATGACCGCAGATAAACGATTTGCTCGTTGAGGTCGCTCACTATTTCCAAAACTTCGTTGATGTGTTTCTTTCTGTCGTCATCGAAAAAGTCGAGGAATAGTTTCTTGACGGTTTCGGTTGTCAGGATTTTCAGTTTATGGGCATCCTCGATGTCCATGATTTGGTAACAGATGTCGTCGGCAGCTTCGACCAAATAGACTAACGGGTGGCGATGGTATCGTTCGCCGCTGTCGCCGTCCGGCAGTAATCCCAAGTCTCGGGCGATACGCAGGAAGTCTTGTTTCTCGGAGGTGAAAAATCCCGATTTTCCTTTTTTTGTCGATTGTATGGAGGAGTAGGGATATTTGACTATCGAGGCCAATGTCGAATAGGTGAGGGCGAATCCTCCGGGTCTCCGACCTTGAAATTGATGGGTGAGCAACCGGAAAGCATTTGCATTACCTTCGAAGTGCGTAAGATCTTGCCAATGATATTCGTTTTTCAGTTCTTGTTTTATTATTTGTCCGTTTCCCTCGGAAAAATAAGTTGCGATAGCTCTTTCGCCCGAATGCCCGAAAGGCGGATTTCCCAAGTCGTGGGCAAGACATGCCGCCGAGGTGATGGCTCCCAAATGGTTGAGTTTGTAACACCACGGTTCGTTTTTGTATTTTTCGCTGAGCACGGCCGACACGTTGTTTCCCAATGAGCGTCCTACGCATGATACTTCAAGGCTGTGGGTCAGTCGGTTATGGACGAAGATGCTACCCGGCAGAGGAAATACCTGTGTTTTGTTCTGTAATCGACGAAACGGGGCCGAGAAAACCAATCGGTCATAATCGCGTTGAAAATCGGTGCGAGTATGATGTCTGTCGTCATGGTATTGCTCCATGCCGAACCGTTTGGAGGTGATCAGTTTCTCCCAGTGCATTTGCGCGGTTTTTTCTTGGGCTTGTGCGTTCATAAGGGTTTTATCGTCAATCTTTGCAAAAATAGCGAAAGTAGGATAAAACAAGTTATTTGTTTTTCATACCGAATCTCTGCTATTTCACATTTTATGCAAATATAGTGAAAACCTCACCCGATTTACAGATGTATTGAATTAAAATATAAAAAATAGGCTGCTTTTTTGATAGGATTTCGTTATTTTCGCAAATTAAAAGAATAAAAATAAGAGTTCTCTATTAAAACATGCTCAGATGAAAGTTTCCGTCAAGATAGTCAATAAGTCGCATCATGCGTTACCTTCTTACAGTACTTTGTTCTCGGCCGGAATGGATATTCGCGCCAATCTGTCGGAGCCCGTCACGTTAGCTCCTATGGAGCGCCGGTTGATTCCTACCGGGATTTTTATCGCTTTGCCCGAAGGATACGAGGCTCAGATACGTCCGCGCAGCGGGTTGGCGTTGAAGCATGGTATCACGATACCGAATTCTCCGGGAACGATCGATGCCGATTATCGGGGAGAGGTAGGTATCATCGTGTTGAACGCTTCGGACAAGCCGTTTACCATCGAGGACGGCGAGCGTATTTGCCAAATGGTGGTGAAAGAGTATTGTCGGGTAGAGTGGAATGAAGTGGATAGCTTGGACGAGACCGAGCGAGGAGCCGGCGGATTCGGTCATACAGGTGTGAAATAGCAACCTCCGAGAAATGATGATGGAGATGGGAATACGGAAATATGGATTTACAAGAGGATTGACGTGCTTAATATTTGTTTTTATTTTGTGCGGCTGTGCCTCGACCAAAGGTATTGCGGATAAGTCGGGGGAGCTTTCTTCGGAGGATCGCCGGAAATTTGACTATTTCTATTTGGAGGCCGAGCGATTGAAAGCTATCGGAGAAAACGATGCCGCATTCGATTTGATGAGTCGGGCGGCCGATTTGGATACGACTAGTGCCGCCGCGCGCTTTTTCTTGGCTCCATATTATCTGAGAATGGGGTTTTACGAGCAGGCGAGGAAAGACTTGCGATATGCCGCTGAAAAATATCCCGATAATTATTGGTATAACGTAGTGTATGCCAATTTCTCACAGCAGAGCAACCGTCACGACGAGGCCATACGGATATGGACGCGGTTGCTGGAACAGAATCCCGATAAGCCCGAAATAAATTCGGCTTTGGCAGAAACTTATACGGCCAAAGGCGATATGAGGCAGGCTGTCGCCTGTTATGATCGAATGGAGTCATCGATGGGTATGATGGAGCCGATTACGATAGAGAAGTTGAAACTTTATGAGTATATGGGCGATAAGGAGGCTATGGTGGCCGAGGCGGAGAAGTTGCAACGGACTTTTCCCCGAAATACCGATTATATGAGACTGTTGGGCGATATTTATTTGGAGGCCGGAAACGATTCGGCGGCTCTGTCGATCTATAATAAAGCTTTGGATCTTGAACCCGAAAACGGATATATCTATTTGTCGAGAGCCGGATACTATGAGAAACGAGGCGATACGATCGCTTATAACAACGAAATACGCAATGCTCTGATGAACCGACGTATCGATGTCGATACCAAACTAAGTATTTTCAGTACGTATATCGTCGGCCTCATGAAGAAAAAACAAGAGTTGAACCGGGTCGATTCCTTATTTGCCGAGATGTTGGAACAGTACCCTCAGGAGGAACCTGTTCATCGTCTGTTCGGTATGTATCTGTCGAGCCGTAAAGATTTTTCCCGTGCCGAGGAACAGTATGCGATTGCTGCCGATTTGGCTCCTACCAATCCGGAAAACTGGTTGCAACTGATAGGACTGTATCTTTATCAAGAGAAATACGCCGAGGTGATACGAGTGGGAAAGAGGGCTATACAATATGTTCCCGACCAAAAGGATATATATATGTATGTGGCGGTAGCCAGCGCACAGACTAAAAGTTATGACGAGGCCCTCTCGATGTTGGAAACAGGCTTGAATTATGTAGAGGAGAATGATGCGGGTACAAAGTCGTTTTTTTACGGGCAGATGGGCGATGTGTACCATTCGGCGGGAGATAAGGAGAAGTCGTATGAAATGTATGAGAAAGCCTTGTCTTACAATGCATCGAATATTCCGGTGTTGAATAATTACAGCTATTTTCTCGCTATGGAGGGGCGGGATTTGGATAAAGCCGAGCGAATGAGTGCACAGGCCGTTAAGGCCGAGCCGGATAATGCTACTTATCTGGATACGTATGCTTGGATATTTTTCAAGCAGGGCAATTATTCTTTGGCACGGATTTATTTACAAAATGCGTTAGATAAGACGAAAGAGCCGAGTGCGGAGTTGTTCGAGCATTGCGGCGATATTTTGTTTATGCTGGGCGAAGTCGACGAGGCTGTGACCTACTGGCAGAAAGCTCTCGAAGCAGGTAGCGAATCGGCCGAGCTGTTGCAAAAGAAAATCAAGAACAAGAAATATATCGAGAAATGAATCACATACGAATCGCGGTCTGCTCGATCGTTCTGCTGATTTTGGCAGGGTGTAAGGGTGGGAAGGAATTGATTTCAGAGCGTCCTGTTTCACAAGAGGTGCGGAATAATTTCGAGTCGTTAATGGCCTCCTATCCCGATTGGAATACGTTTTCTGCCAAAGGCTCCGCCGATTTATCTTTCGGAGCGAGCGGTTCTTTGAGTGCATCTACTCAACTGCGTATGGTTCGGGGCGAAGTGTTGCAAATCTCGGTGAGAATCATTTTGGGCATAGAAGTCGCCCGGTTATATATGACACCCGACAGTTTGTTTCTGGTGAATAAGATGCAGAAACAGTATGTAGCGGCATCGTTGCAGGAGATAGGGGAAAAGCTGTCCAGTCCCGTTTCGTTGCAGACCGTTCAAGATGCTTTGTTGGGACGCATATTTTTATTGAATAGCGCGAACAATGCATATGGTATAGATGATTTCGAGGTGATGGAATCCGGTTCCTCCCGTTGGTCGCTTTCTCCGAAAAGGCAGGACGAGAGATTTGGTTACCGTTTCGATTTGGACGAAACAAAACTGCTTTCTACCCAAATGGGTTCGACGAGTGGGCACAAAGAGATTGTATGTCATTATACCGATTTTATTAAACAGGGACAGAGCGAGAATTTTCCTACGAAGATGAAAATCGCTTTGACGGGGTTGAGTGTCCCGGTTTCGTTGAATTTGAGATATGATTCCTCTTCGGTTTCATGGAATGGAAAAGTCGGTGTAGAGAAACCTGCTTTATCAAAATATACGCGTGTTTCGGCGGCGCAGATGTTAAAGAAATTGTCGATATGAAAAGGTGGTTGATTATATGGTGTTTGTTGTTCGGCTTTTCGGCTGCGGTTTTTTCTCAAACTCTCGAAATGGAGGATTTGCGGAAGAACCGGGAGCGGACTTTGAAAGAGTTGAATGAGACCAATAAAAAACTGAATAAAACGTTGAAGAGTGCCAAAAATTCTTTGAACGAATTAAACAGTATTACCGCAGAAATCAGGCAGCAACGGAATCTTATCTCGAAAATCAATAGGGAAATCGCTGTAATCAATCGCAGGCAAAGGGCTGTGAAAGATACTATTTATTTGTTGCAAAAGGACTTGACGGCTAAAAAAAGGAGTTATGCCAACGCGGTGAAACGCATGGGACATCAGCGGTCGGAGTATGATGAACTTATGTTTATATTTTCTGCATCTTCATTGAGCCAGTCCTATCGTCGCGCTCGTTATCTGAAAGAGTACTCGGCGTGGAGAAAGCGGCAGGCTGCCGAGATTGCGGAACGGAAACAGCAATTGGAAGTGTTGCAAAAACAACTTGCCAAAAGTGTAGCCGAAAAGAATGCGGTATTGAAGGAACGGAATGCCGAAGCCGAGGTATTGAAAAAACAAGAAGGCAGTAAACGAACGTTGATCGCCGGATTGAAGAAGCAAGAGAAACAACTGAAAAGGGAGATAGACCGGAAGCGGAAACAGGCCGAGGCGTTGGATCGCAAGTTGGAACAACTGATTGCCGAGGAAGAGCGTAAATCGTCTACCCGTGCTGACAAGACCGAGGGAAAAAATTCTACTGCACAGCAGCGGCCTACCAAAGGTTATAAGATGACCAAAGAAGAATTGGCCTTGTCGGGCAGTTTCGAGAAAAATAAAGGAAAGCTGCCGTTCCCTTTGTCGGGCAGTTATAAAATAGTCGCGCATTTCGGGCGGCAGAAGCACCCGGAGTTGCGTTATGTGCAGACCGAAAATAGCGGTATCGATATCGAGACTACGCCGGGAACAAAGGCTCGTGCTGTATTCAACGGAGTCGTTTCCCGCATTTTCGTGACACCGGGATACAACAGTACGATTATCGTGCGTCACGGTAATTATCTGACTATCTATGCCAATTTAAGCGAGGTATATGTACGAGCCGGCGAAAAGGTTTCGACCGGACAGAATCTGGGAAAGATTTATTCCGACTCTCAGGACGGCAATCGTACGATTCTTACTTTCCAATTGTGGAAAGAACGTACGAAACTGAATCCGGAGCTATGGCTGAATTTGTAAAATAAAACAAGATTCGTATGATAGAAATACATCGGTACACTGCGGCTTATCATAGGGATTGGAATGATTTCGTATCCGAATCGTCGAACGGTACGTTTTTGTTTTTGCGGGAGTATATGGAGTATCATGCCGATCGCTTTACGGATTATTCTCTCTTGGTTTATGACGGTAATAAATTGTTGGCCTTGTTACCGGCAAACCGTTCGGGCGATGTGTTGTACTCGCATGCCGGACTGACTTACGGCGGG
>OHBO01000680.1_pt1 | contig 13563 bp, 9 predicted proteins | sample 1577431 | NCBI WGS metagenome assembly OHBO01 (sample SAMEA3879544, study PRJEB24766) | human gut metagenome | biome: human-associated habitat; feature: feces | place: USA | collected 1985/1987
CGCTGTCTTCATCGTCACCGAAGTAGTACAGGTAGATACCGGTCTCTTCCTGAGACTTGGTTCCGTAGGTATCCATGAAATCGTCCAGATCATCGCTGTCCATATCGTCCATGATAACCTTATCGATTTTGGAGCCGTCTTCTTTGTTCATTTCCAGTGCGCACAGACCGATCAGCATACGACCGCCCTTTACACCGTCATCCGGCCAGAAGCCATAGTATTTACCTTTGATCTTCTTGATCTCACCAATTACAAGGCCGTCGTCCTTGCTGTCGGAGTAGTACCATCTCTCAGACTCGTCATCAGAATCTTTCTTAGCGAAAGTAGCATCGCTCTCTAAGAAGGAGTTATCCTCAGTCGGAGCTACTACCTTGAACCAGCCCTTGGTTACACGAGCGCCATCCTCCGGGCTGCTGAAGTATGCCCAGTTAGAAGCACTTGCAGAGTTGGTGGTAGCGGTCTCAAACCACTGATATACCATTACACCACGCTCGTCGAAGTGGTAGTATCTGCTGTTGGATTTCCAGGTGTCGTCTGCATTATCATGAGCACGTCTCACACCATTGGACTTGAAGTTGAACCAGTAGTCATAGTCGTCATCCTTACCGTCCTCGTTGTCATGAACGGTAATCTTCTGCCAACCAGTCTTCATGGAACCATCTTCCCAACCACCGAAGTAGTATTTAACGTCGGAAGCGGACCACTCGTCTTCGCCGTTAGCCATGGTACCGGACTCGGTTACCCAGCCGTACAGCATAACGCCATCCTCGTCGAATGCGTATCTCTTGCCGTCGATGGTCTTCTTGCTTACGCTGGTGCCGTCGCCCTTGTAAGCCTTACCATTGGACTGCATGTAGTAGTAGTGATACTCAGCGGGATCGTCATCATCATCCTGATCCTCGTTTACTACCTTAACCCAGGTATTGGTAACCATAACACCGTTGCCATCTACGTAGTAGGTGTCATCGTCATCTTCAATCAGTTTGTCAACTGCCATGGCGCCGCCTTCTTCGCTGTCCAGCCAGTACCAGTTGTCACCAGATTTTTTCCACTCGTCTTCTACTCTGTTGCCATCTTTGTCGTAGAAATACCACTGTCCATCTTCCTCAACCCAGCCAGTAGCTGCGAAAGAAGTCATGGAAGCGCCGATAGCAAGCAGGGCTGCTGCAGATGCAACTGCAACTACTTTTGTCTGCTTTCTCATAATGAATGCACTCTCCTTTTTCTTTTTTGAAATTCTTTCGAAATTCCTAAATTGCATTACGAGGTAATTATACTTCCTGTAAGGTAAATTATCAATAGTTTTTTTACATTTTTTCTTAAGATTGGAATAAATGTCAACTGCTGATATTCTGGGAAGTTACCACCTCTCCATCACACTTGACAGTATAATATACTTTTTCCAGAAATGCTATAACGAAACTCTAAGCGTTTTCTTACGAAATTCTTACAAACGCCATATTTTTTCCATAATTTGTATTAATATTCGTACAATCTTCTTTTTCACTGGGATTTTTTCTCTTGATGTGCTATACTGTTCATTAGTTTTATTATTTTTATTTTTTTGAACAACATGGCAGCTGTAATAAAATAAGGAGAGTTATTATGAATCGAACTGGCCTGATATGCCGTTATTTAAAAGAGAATCCTCACTGCACTCAGAGAGAGCTTGCGCAAAAAATGGATTTGTCTCTGGGTACGGTAAACACATTAATTAAGGAATGTATTCAAAATAAACTTCTGGCGCCGGGAAAAAGTGTAGACGGTACCTGCGAGCTGACCGATAAGGGGCTGGAGTTTCTTCAAAATTTTCAGGTAGACGGAGCCTTGATTATTGCCGCAGGCTTTGGTTCCCGTTTTGTTCCCCTGACCTTTGAAACTCCCAAAGGGCTTCTGGAGGTATTTGGAGAACGCATGATTGAACGGCAAATCCGCCAGCTTCATGAAGCCGGTGTCTATGATATCACGATTGCCGTAGGTTATTTGAAAGAAAAATTTGAATATCTGATTGACAAATATCAGGTAAAGCTGCTTTATAATCCGGAATATTCCTGTAAAAATACTCTGGCAACCATCTACCAGGCCAGAAAGGTGCTTCAGGGGCGAAATATGTACGTACTGTCCTCAGATAACTGGATTCGGGACAATATGTTTCATTCTCATGAATGCGGCGCCTGGTATGCTTCTTCCTATATGAAAGGAAACACCTCAGAATGGGTTCTTTCTTATAATAAGAAGGGACGAATCACAGATATCCAAATCGGAGGCAGTGACTGCTGGGTCATGTATGGTCCTGTTTACTTTTCCAGAGAATTTTCTGAAAAGTTTCTTCCGCTGTTGGAAAAGGCTTATCACACACCTGGAACAGAACAGTTTTATTGGGAGCATATTCTGATGCAGAATATTAACCATCTGGAAATGGATATTAACCGTCAGCCGGAAAATCAGATTTATGAATTTGAAAATCTGGAAGAACTCAGACAGTTTGACCCTCGGTATCAGACACGCTCAGATAATAAAGCTTTGGAACTGGTATCAACAGTTTTCCAGATTCCCGAATCCGATATCCACAACATCCGTTGTTTAAAATCAGGAATGACAAACAAATCCTTCCTTTTTCAGGTAGGAGAACGTCATTATATTTGCCGGATTCCCGGTCCCGGTTCTGAGCTTTTGGTAAACCGACGCCAGGAAGCTGCTGTCTATGAAGCTATTCGTGATCTTGGGATTTCCGAACATGTCGTTTATCTGGACAGCCGAACCGGTTATAAAATTTCTGAATATTATGAAGGCTCCCACAATGCCCGGGCGAATCATCCGGAAGAGATAAAAGCCTGCATGGCCATTCTCAAAAAGCTCCATGGTTCTGGCCTGACTGTAAATCATTCCTTTGATATCCGGGAACGGATTGATTTTTATGAGCGGCTCTGTATGGCTGGAAAGGGAACACTTTTTGAAGATTATGATTCTGTCCGGGAGAAAATGGAACGGCTGATGAATCGGCTGGAGCATCTGAACCGCCCGAAAACCCTTTCTCACATTGACAGCAATCCTGATAATTTCATCTGTCTCCCTGACGGCTCTGTGCGTCTCATTGACTGGGAATATGCTGGAATGTGTGATCCGCTGATTGACATCAGTATGTGTGCCATTTATGTATATTATAAGGAAGAACAGATGAATCAGCTGGCAGAACTGTATCTGGAGCGTCCTGCGGATGATGAAGAACGAATGGTAATCTATTCCTACGCAGCTTTGGGCGGCTTTCTCTGGGCGCTCTGGGCCGTTTACAAGGCTTCTCTGGGCGAAGAATTTGGAGAATATACCCTGATTATGTATCGCTATGCCAAGGATTATTACAAAAAAGCTGATATTCTCTGGAAACAACTTTTTCCCTCCAAAGAAAACCTGGATGAAATTTAATGCAACAGTTCAGCTGAACTGTTATGAATTCAATCGAGAACGGCATAAATTTTTACAGATATTGTAATAAAATTGTTATTATTTCCCTTGAATGATGTGCTATAATAAAAATCAGTCCAATATTTTAAATGATTAAGCATCACAAGGAGGTTTCGATTATGAAAAACAGACGAGGTCTGACTGCCGTTGCTATGGCCGGCATGATGGGAGCGATGACCCTTGCTTCCAGTTTTTCTGCCTATGCCGCAGCCGGATGGGTTCAGAGCGGCAACACTTATGTTTACTATGATTCTGACGGTTCCCTGCACAAAGGCTGGGTTAACGCATCCAATGGATATTATTACACCGATCTTTCTACCGGTCAGATGGTGACTGGATGGAAACAGATTAACAACAACTGGTACTACTTCCAGGCAGACGGCCTGATGGCAACCGGATGGGTTCAGGACGGCGGCAAATACTACTATACCCTGACAGACGGAACCATGCACAAAAATGGCTGGGTCAACATCGGATCTGACTATTACTACATGGGAAGCGACGGCGCTATGGTAACCGGATGGCAGACCATTGACGGCGGCAAGTTCTACTTTAACCCGTCCGACGGCAAATGTATTGTGAACAGAGCCTGCGAGGTTGACGGAAACTGGTATCTGTTCGGAACTGACGGTAAGATGCAGACCGGATGGCAGAAGGTTGACGGATATTATTTCTATTTCCACACTGACGGCAAGATGCTTTTAGGCTGGCTCAGTGACGGAACCAACAAGTATTACATGGATCCGGCCAGCGGACGTATGACTACCGGCGTTTCTGTGATTGATGGCTATTACTATTATTTCAATGAGTCCGGACATCGCCAGACCGGATGGGTCATTGTAGATGGCGTATATTATTACTTCGATCCGGCTGCTGACGGACGGATGGTAGCAGGTACCACCATGAATATCGGCGGAACCAACTATCAGTTTGCAGCAAACGGCGCCTGCACCACCAATGGCGGCGCTACCAACAACGTTTACAACAGTAACCAGAGCAGCCAGAACAACAACCAGAGCCCCAACGGCGGTTCCTCCAATCAGAACAACGGCTCCAACAATGGAACCATTACTGTAGGCGGATCTTCCAATAACAACAATGGCTATGTAAACAGCGGCCCTGGAGCTTCTGGAAACAGCAGCTCTGTTGGCTCTTCTGTTCCTGGCAATCCTTCCGGAACCTCTTCTACCCCTACGCCGGGCGGTTCCTCCAATGATACCAGTCTGCAGCCAGGACAAACCGGCGGTCCCAGACCATAAAAGAGACGATTAAAAATTAAAGAACAAAAATCTCCCATTGAATATCAGCTATTAAAATTACTGATTTCTATGGGAGATTTTTATTTCGGCTAAACCATTACTATTTATTATCCTGTACAAATTCTACTATTTACATATAGAACAGTCTGTTAACCGCACTGAAGATACCGCGGATAGAAGACTTGGTAATATTGGAGCTGACGCCAACACCGTAGGTTACACGACCGGTATCCTGATCCATCAGATGAATATAGGATGCTGCCTGTGCGTTGGAACCGGAACGCAGTGCGTGCTCGTTGTAGTCCAGAACCTTGATATTGATTCCCAGTTCCTTCTCCAGACCCCGCTGTACTGCATCGATAGGTCCATTTCCGATGCCCTCGAAGGTCTTTTCCATACCATGATCGGTGTAAGCCACCTTGATCAGAGTTGCATATACGCCATCCTCCACCTCGGTATCGGTAATCTGGCACTTCCGGAAATGAATTGGCTCCTTCCGATCCAGGTAGCAGCTTCTGAATTCGTCCATGATCTGCTCCGGAGAAACCTCACCCTGCTTCTCGGAAATCTTCTGAATCACATCTGCAAACTCCTTGTGCATTCCCTTCGGAAGCTTGAAGCCATAGAAGGTATCCATTACAAAGGCTACGCCGCCCTTGCCGGACTGACTGTTGATTCGAACAATGGGCTCGTACTGTCTGCCAATATCGGACGGATCGATAGGAAGATATGGCACCTCCCAATATTCTCCGTTTCTCTCGTGAAGGGCCTGCATACCCTTGTTGATCGCATCCTGATGAGAACCGGAAAAAGCTGTAAATACCAGCTTTCCTGCATATGGATGACGGGGCGGGATCTCCATCTTGGTACACCGCTCATAAACCTCAGCCAGCTCGCGGATATTTTCCACCTGAAGCTGGGGATCAATCCCCTGGGAAAACATATTATAAGCCAGTGTAAGAATATCGACATTACCGGTACGCTCACCGTTTCCAAACAAAGTACCCTCAACTCTGTCCGCTCCGGCTAACAGTGCCAGCTCTGTAGCTGCCACACCAGTACCCCGGTCATTGTGCGGATGAACACTCAGAATAATGCTGTCACGATTCTTGAAATGGCGATTCATCCACTCAATCTGATCGGCATATACATTGGGCGTATTCATCTCAACGGTAGAAGGCAGATTAAAGATAATCGGCTTCTCCGGAGTTGCCATTCCCCAGGTTTCCTGAACAGCTGTACATACCTCCAGAGCGTAGTCCAGCTCTGTGCCTGTAAAGCTCTCAGGAGAATACTCCAGCATCAGATCTCCATCATAGTCCTTCGCATACTTCTTCACCAGCTCTGTACCTTCAATGGCAATCTGTTTAATCTCTTCTTTATTCTTGTGGAAAACCACGTCTCTCTGCAGAGTAGAGGTTGAATTGTAAATATGTACTACTACCTTTTTGATTCCCTGAATCGCCTCAAAGGTTCTCTTGATCAGGTGCTCGCGGCACTGTACCAGAACCTGCACCCGAACATCCTCCGGAATCATCCGCCGCTCTACCAGCTGACGCAGAAAATCATACTCAATCTGGGAAGCTGCCGGAAATCCTATCTCAATCTCCTTAAAGCCCATCTTCACCAGCATATTGAAAAATTCCATCTTCTCTTCCACAACCATAGGCTCGATCAGCGCCTGGTTGCCATCTCTTAAATCCACGCTGCACCAGATAGGTGCTTTTTCAATCTCCTTATTCGGCCACTCCCGCTCCGGATAATCAACTACCGGGTTTCTCTTATATCTTTTATAATTTAACATGACTCTTTCTCTCCTTCTGTTCCATATTTTGTACGCATTGCGCTTCCACAGCCTCCCCTGGCGTTCCTCTACCCGTCAATTACAGATATGCAGATACGCGGATGTCTTCTTACTCAGCCCGAAACGGGCAGTCGTTCAATCACTCCATAATGCTGTACAATGAACAGTACTGAGCCTACTGATTCAGCCCCATCCTTCATCATCCCTTTTCATAGTAAAGTGCTAAAGCTATAAATTTTTTATCATTCTACCACATTTCCTACGGGCGTGCAAGCAATTCTCCATGTTTCCCTAAAAAAGAAATAATAGATACCAAAAGCTGCGGTAACAGACTTTTTCTGTCTGAAATCCACAGCTTTTCCGCTTTTTATTTTTTTTTTTTAGAAGATATAATACCTATGGAATCTCCCTGGTATATCTCAGGACGCATCATAAGAGAATAGTCTCTTTCATTACATTCCCCTCTGTTGATCATCTGCAGCAGCAGCTTTGCCGCCTGAGCGCCCAGCCGATATGCCTGATGAATCGAGCAAGTAATTCTTTCCTCCTCCCATTTATCTGAAGAATAATCAAAACAGACCATAGAATAATCCTCCGGCACCCGCTTCCCCATACGTTCCAGAACGTTCCGCACCAAGCGGTAAATTCTGTAATTGCAGCAGACAATTGCTGTACATTTTGGCACACTTTTCAAAAATTGAATAATGTTTTTTCCAAACCTATCATCATGGGCTTCATTTGAGATACACCATTTGATATAATCATCCTGAAATTCCACACCATGCCGTCTCAGGGATTCATACATTCCATGAAATTTTTCCACACTTTGATAATTATCAAACACGAAAACTCCTGCAATATGGCGATGTCCTGCCTGAATCAGACGTCCTACCAGCTGCTCTGCACACACCATATTATTCACCCCTACCTTGGGACAGCGCAGATTCTGGTAGTAATTATTATAGAAAATCAACGGAATCCCGTGGCGCTGCAGCTCCCGGTAACAATCCAGGTTCGGGCTCGCCATACTCGCCTTTACTCCGTCTACAATAAAACCGCTGAAATTCTGGTGCATTACAGTCTGGAGGCATCTGCGTTCATTGGCGAATTTATTATCCGTAAGAAAGATCTTCAGTTCTGCCTGCTCATCCATCTTCAGCATACTTCGGACGCCCCGAATCAGTTCCGACTCTGCACCTCCGTCCTGTCCTTGAAGAATCAATCCGATTTTTATTTGGAAATCTGCCCGGGACAGTTCCCGGGACATAGCCACCTCTTTGTTAAAATATGTTCCGCTCCCCCTGACGCGGGTAATCAGATTTTCCTGCTCCAGCTGATCCATTGCCAGTCTTACAGTTTCACGGCTGACACTCAGCCTTCTGCACAGTGTATTTTCTGACGGAAGCTTCTGATTTTCCGTAAATTTATTCTCGTCAATATAGGACAGCAGCCATCGATATACCCGCTGCCATTTTCTGTTTGAAATATCCATAGTGTCTCACCTGTCCATCTTAGTCCATAATCACAGGCCGGGCTCCCTCTGCTTTTTCAATCCAGTCTAACAGCCGCTTTCTCATATCAGCCTTTGCTTCACTGTAATCCGGACTGGTCACAACATTTTCCAGCTGCCAAGGATCCTTCTTTAAATCATACAGATAATCATCTGCATATCTATCAGAAGCGCCCTTTTCACCGCCGTTTACTCCCGGTGCATATACAGCATACAGGAAATCTGCTGTCCGCACAACCCTTCCGATGCGGCTTTCTGAAATCTGGGCAAATACCTGGTTTTCTCTTCCTTCTGTTCTTCCTTCCGCTACATCCAGAAGATTTTCTCCAATCATCTTGTCACCTACATCAACTCCCGCCATAGCGAGAATGGTTTTGGGAAGACTTTCTGTGCTGACCAGATCCTGAATTGCTTTTCCGCCGGTAAACGGACCGCCTGCAATTACAAGGGGCACATGGAGAGCGCCGTCATGTCCGGTTCTCTTGTAATCATCGTAACCGTTTAAGTGGCTGTCTGTATTTCTTGTCTTAAAATGAGAGCCATGGTCAGATGCATAAATGATAATTGTATTCTCATATAGTCCTTTTTCTTTCAGCTTTGCCACCAGACGTCCCAGGTTTTCATCCAGGCTTGCGCACTGACCCAGATAATCCGGATATTCCTCAGCTGCATTGCCTTTTAAGACCTCCAGATCGTGAGGCAGTACAAAGTTGGCGTATTTTTCTTTGGAGCCCTCCGGTCCCTCATAATGATTGTGGTCGTTCTGGTGATGAGGCTCAATCTGGGAAACGGTCATGAAAAACGGCTTTTTCCCATCATACTGATCCAGGTATTCCAGAGCAAAATCGTTAATGCAGTCTGCCCGGTATCCCTTGAAATCTACCCGGTTGTTATTTTCATCAAATACATATCCGTCATAGCCGTGGGAAGTAAACTCCAGCACATCTGCAGTTCTCCAGAAGCCTGTGTAGCCGCCTCTCAGCTCTGCAGGAATCGCAGTTATTGTATGATCCACAGTCGGAGCCTTTTCCAGCTCTCCGTCACTGGCCAGATGCCATTTTCCCACATAGGCAGTCTCATAACCAGCCTCCTCAATATAGTTTGCCAGGGTTTTTACGCCTGCCGGAAGCATCAGGTTATTGCGGAAACAGCCTGTTTCTGTAGGATATTTTCCTGTCTGGAACAACGCCCGACAGGGACCGCAGACCGGCTGCGGAGAAAATGCATTGTCAAATTTCACGCCCTCGCTTGCCAGGGCATCCAGATTGGGAGTAATGGGAAGGGGCTGTCCAAAACAGCCGCATGTATCCCATCTCTGCTGATCAGAAAAATAGAAAATAATATTATATGCCATAATTGTTGTCCTCCTTATTCTGTCCTGTTATCATGCGCCTTTTGCTGCCTTCTGCTCTTTCAGCTTACCGCGTACAATCGCAGCTACTGCAAATACGATTAAGGCAACAAAGATCCAGCAGAAAATACTGCTGAAGAAAATGCTGGGATTTCCATTGGAAATCAGAAGGGCTCTCCGGAAGTTTGTCTCTGTCATACCTCCCAGAACCATTCCCAGAAGAATCGGTACTGCCGGCAGATCCAGTTTTCTCAGAATCCATGCAAGAACTGCAAATACCAGAGCGATACCTACGTCAAAATAGTTTCCATTTACAGAGTAAGCGCCTGCAAAACAGAAAATAACAATAATTGGTGTCAGAATTTCCTGAGGAATTGACACAACCTTTGCAAACAGGCTTGTCAGGAATTTACCCTGCAGAAGCATAAACAGGTTTACCAGAATCAGGCCCAGCATAATTGCATACATAATATCGCCGTCTGTGGTAAACAGGCTGAGACCCGGATTCAAACCATTGATCATCAGGGCAGACAGCATAATTGCTACCGTTCCATCTCCCGGGATACCAAGAGTCAGAAGAGGAATCAGCGTTGCTCCGGTTACAGCATTGTTCGCAGACTCAGCTGCTGCAATACCTTCTACAGAACCATGTCCGAACTCTTCCGGATGCTTGGACATATTCTTTGCCTGGGAATAACTGAACCAGGAAGCCTCAGAAGCACCAGTACCGGGAATGATTCCTACCAGGGAACCAATAATCGAAGACATTACTACAGGACGAATCATCCGCTTGTATTCCTCCTTGGTAATCTTTCCGTCATCCTTGATTTTGGCAGTATCCAGCTTCAGGGAATCCAACCGGCGCTCTGATTTTGCCATAATTTCAACCAGAGCAAAGAGACCAATGAGACACACAGCCAGATCCATTCCAAGATACAGGCGGCTGATACCAAAGGTAAATCTGTCGTAGCTGGTCATAGGATCAGAACCAATACAGGAAATAAACAGACCCAGGCAGGCAGAAATCAGGCCGCGGATAATACTCTTCCCGGATACACCGGCAATAATTGTAAGACCAAATACACATACCATAAAATATTCCGGAGTTCCCAGCTTTGCTGCCATTCTTGCAACCTGAGGCCCTAAGAACAGAAGCATCAAAGCGGAGAATACACCTCCAAAGGTAGAGGCATACAGTGCAATCTTTAAGGCTGCTTTGGTACGGCCCTGCTTTGACAGTGGATGACCGTCCAGCATAGTTGCCGCTGCGTGAGGCGTTCCCGGTGTATTAATCAAAATTGCGGAAACACTGCCGCCATATCCTCCGGCACAGTAAATACCCAACAAAAACATCATTCCAGGAATTGCCGACATGGTGTAGGTTACCGGCAAAAACAAAATTACGCAGAGAATTACGCTCAATCCGGGGATTGCAGCGAATACCGAACCGATAAATACTCCAATATTAATCCACAGGATGTTCTCTAAGGTAAACAAAAGCCCTGTGGCAGGAATCAGATACTGCATCATAACGCTTATTTCCCCCCTTCTTAGAACTCAACATTCAGCACAAAGCGGAATACTGCCCAGATCGCCACAGTCAGTACCAGCGTAATCGCATAATAGCTGCGTTTTGTACACCGGAAATACAAGAGAAAGCCCAGGCTGCAGAAAATTGCTCCGATTACAAACAGACCGGTCAGTTTGCTCAGCATATAGGTGATAAACAGAATACCAAAAATCACCAGTGCCTTGGCTTCTGTCTGAAGATTAATAATCTTCCATTCCAAAGGCTGTTTTTTCACAATTTTGTAAACATCCTTCAATAAATGTTTATAAACAATATATTTTCCATTTTGGGAACAGCTAAGTTTTCCATCTGGATAAGCTGCCAGAGCATTTTCCAAATTCTGAATCTCCTCTAATAAATTCTTCTTTCTGTTAATCATTTTATAATATAACAATCGGCTTCCTCCTGAATATGTATTACAAAACATCTAGTGACACGTAACCTGAAACGCAACCACTCAAAACGGCTAAAAATTTGGAAAAAACTGTGTCAAGCTTGCTTGTAAACGGATTTTTCCACCAAATTTCATATCGGCGGCATCTCCGATGTTTCCTGTTCGGCAAAGCCGGACAAGAAGATGCTGTCCTGAACAGATTATTCTAAAACATATTTCCAACTACATAATAAAAATCATATAAACACATATACTCGAATGTCATAAAAATACACAAAAAGGTACAGACTCCGATACACAAAAACCTTTTTATCTGTCGAAATCCATCACAAATTGTTTCATAAAATATTTTGCAAAAAAATGGAAATAATAGAATACCATAAAATTGAGAAATTCTGACACGTAGATAAAACATTTTAAACACAAGAAACGAGTAATCCGTACCCCTATTTTTCTTTATAAAAAGAAGCTCGCTCGCGAGCTTCTCCGCCTGCGGCGGGTCGCTTCTGCGACAAAATTCTCTGCCGCCAGCGTTTGACTGGCGGCATAATTCCCGGCAGATAGCATGTTTTTCCGACAACGGGATGCATCTCGCCCACTTTTCAGCAGCATTCCTACAGCACATGCCCCTGGGCCTTCATAACCTCAATTACCTGATCTACATAGCTTTCGCACATTTCTTTGGTGGAGGCCTCTACCATTACCCGGACAACCGGCTCTGTGCCTGACTGGCGCAGCAAAATCCGTCCGTTATTTCCCAGAGCTTCTGTCACCTTTGCAACCTTTGCCTGAACAGCTGGATCGTCCTGAGCAATCTGCTTATCATGTACCCGGACATTTTTCAGAACCTGGGGATAAATCTCCACTTCTGATGCCAGCTTTGCAAGGCTTTCCTTTTTCTCCAGCATAACCTCCATTACCTTTAAGGAAGTCAGAATTCCGTCTCCTGTTGTGGCGTGCTTGCTGAAAATAATATGGCCGGACTGTTCTCCGCCCAGGCAGTTGCCAAACTGGGACATGTTTTCATACACATACTTGTCGCCTACTGCAGTCTTTTCATAAGAAATGCCTTCCCGATCAAAGGCCTTGTAAAGACCAAAGTTAGACATTACGGTAGTAACAACTGTATTATTAAACAGAGTTCCGTTTTCCTTCATATATTTTCCGCAGATATAAAGAATCAGATCCCCGTTGATTTCATTGCCGTTTTCATCTACAGCGATACAGCGGTCTGCATCTCCGTCATAGGCAAAGCCCACATCACACCCTGTATCCTTTACATACTGGCAGAGAACTCCGATATGGGTGGAACCACAGTCTGTGTTAATATTCAATCCATTGGGCGCATTGTTAATCACATGAGTTTCTGCTCCCAGAGCATCAAACACATTTTTTGCAATTGCGGAAGCGCTGCCGTTGGAGCAGTCCAGAGCCACCTTTTTGCCTTTAAAAGAACGGGTAGCAATAGAAATCAGATAGCCGATATAGCGGTTTCTTCCTGCGGCATAGTCCACAGTTCTTCCAATGTGATCCCGAACAGCATAGGGAATTTCTCCGGTAACTCCGTCCAGATACTTTTCAATTTCCTCAATCACACTTTCTTCCAGCTTTTCTCCACGTCCGTTAATAACCTTAATTCCATTATCATAATATGGGTTATGGCTGGCGGAAATCATAATACCGCAGTCAAAATCCTCGGTACGCACCACATAGGATACGCTGGGAGTCGTGGTGACATGAAGCAGGTATGCGTCAGCGCCGGAAGCCGTAAGACCGGCTACCAGAGAGTACTCAAACATATAGCTGCTTCTTCTTGTGTCCTTGCCGATTACAATCCGGCAACGGCCATCTGGATTGGTCTCTGAGGCCTTTGCCTGCTGTCCATAATACCAGCCTAGGAAACGGCCTACCTTGTAAGCATGCTCTACTGTCAGGTTCACGTTGGCTTCTCCGCGGAAACCGTCTGTTCCAAAATACTTACCCATTCTCTTAATCTCCTTCATAAAGACAGCCGCCGTTCAGAAACGGCTGCCTGATTTATTGTTCGTTTTTCTGAAGCTCCTTCAGGAACCGTCCAAGAGCGTCCTGCCATGCAGGGAGGCGTTCAAAACCGTTCTCTGTCAGCTTTTCCTTGCTCATGCGGCTGTTGGAGGGACGGGTTGCCTTTGCCGGAAACTCGCTGCTTCCAACTGGAGTTACCTGTACCTCGTCCA
>OHBO01000746.1_pt1 | contig 12515 bp, 10 predicted proteins | sample 1577431 | NCBI WGS metagenome assembly OHBO01 (sample SAMEA3879544, study PRJEB24766) | human gut metagenome | biome: human-associated habitat; feature: feces | place: USA | collected 1985/1987
TGCCCAGTCCTCTCCCAGGCCATATCCATTTGTCTGAATGGAATTGTGAATCGGAACATTTTTTATATTGTACTTCTGCTCATACTCCAGAAGCCTTTTATAAAAATCCAGACCTACCAGGGTCGGCTCTCCCCCCTGAAATGCAAATCCGCAGCTTCCGTCTGCAAATTCCAGAACCCGCTTTACCAGAATCTCCAGAGTTTCTTCTGACATAAATCCGTAGTTGGCAGTTTCCCGCTTTTCCATTTCATCGCAGTAAAAGCAGTATCTGCATCGCAGATTGCAGTTTCCGGAAGAGGGCTTGATTAATATATTTACTGGTGGCATATCCATATCCTTCTTTCTAGTCTGTTTTTCTGTCTGTGTTGTATCTGCCTGTCCGGGGTTTATTTCTCCAGACGGCTGTGAATCAGGGCCTCAATCTCTTCCCGCTCTGCCATCACCTTCAGCGCACCCCGGCGGGTTGTAATCAGAGAAGCTCCTGCATTGGCAAAGGTCAGCATCTCCCTTAGCCGCTGCTCATTCAGGCCCTCCATGCCATACTCCAGAACTCCGTTCAGCACGCAGGCCGTAAAGGTATCTCCTGCTCCGGTGGTTTCGATCGTTGTTTCCTGAAGAAACGGCTCTGCTGTAACAAACAGATCTTTATAAAACGCCATGCTGCCATTAGGGCCAAGGGTTACAAACATCAGCGGAATTCCATATTTTTCCCGGAGAATTTCTGCGCCCTTTCTATAGTCTGTTTCTCCGGTCATAAATTCCACTTCGTTATCTGAAATTTTCAGAATATCGCACCGAGACAGTCCATAGGAAATTGCCTCTCTGGCATCCTCCAGGCTGGCCCACAGCGGTTCTCTCAAATTCGGATCAAAGGAAATCAGAGCGCCTGCCTCTTTGGCGCAGTCAATGGCATAGCAGGATGCCTCTCTTACACCAGGATGAGTAAAGGACAGGGTTCCAAAATGGAAAATCCTAGAGCCAGCAATCCTCTCCTTCTGAACCTCCTCCTTTGTCAGCATCATATCAGCTCCCGGATTCCGGTAAAAAGAAAAATCACGATCTCCGTTGGGCAGCTTGTGAACAAAGGCCAGGGTTGTATGTACCTGATCATCCAGAATCAGATTTCCAGAATCAATCCCCACTCCTTCTATGGTTTCCTTCAGCATCCGGCCAAAATTGTCATTTCCCACCTTACCGATAAAAGAAGTCCTTCTGCCCAGCTTGCAAAGCATAGCCAGCACATTGCAAGGCGCACCGCCCGGATTGGCTTCCAGCAGAGGATTTCCCTGACTGCTGATGCCGTTTTCTGTAAAATCAATCAGAAGCTCGCCAAGAGCTGTTACATCAAACACCTTTTCCATCGTTATTCTCTCCCTTCTTTTATCTGCGCTGCCACAGCAGCTGCCTGTCTGGCTATTTCCAGTTCCTCATTGGTCCGGATCACCAGCACATTCACCTTTGCAGTGCCTTCGGAAATGCGGACTGCTTCCGCCTGTTCCCTGTTTTTCACTTCATCAATGGTAATTCCAAGGAAGCCCAGGTATTCGCATATTTCCTCTCGAATATCAGAATCATTTTCCCCGACTCCGGCAGTAAATACAATATTATCCACACCGTTCATGGCTGCTGCATAGCTACCGATATACTTTGCCACCTTATAAGCAAAAATCTCCCGAGCCAGGGACGCTTTTTCATTGTATTTAATCCCTGCGTCCTTCAGTTCTCTGAAATCACTGGACAAATTTTTAGAAATACCCAGGACTCCTGATTCCTGATTCAGAACCGTCATAATCTGATGAATGTCCAGATTTTCTTTTGCTGCCAGGAATTCCAGCGCTCCCGGATCCACATCCCCGCACCTGGTACCCATCACCAGACCCTCCAGGGGAGTAAAGCCCATAGAGTTGTCAACCACCTTTCCGTACTTAACCGCGCAGATGCTGGAGCCATTTCCCAGATGACACACTATCGTCTTCACTCTCCGAATATCCTGCCCCATAAATTCTGCCGCCCGGGCAGAAACATACTTGTGGCTGATGCCGTGAAAACCATAACGGCGGATTTTGTATTTTTCATAAAACCGATAAGGCAAACCATAAAGAAAGGCCTTCGGCTCCATTGTCTGATTAAATGCCGTATCAAAAACGCCTACCATCAGCGTCTCCGGCATCAGTGCCTTACAGGCATCTACACCTACCAGATTGGCCGGATTATGCAGAGGTGCCAGATCATTACACTCTGTCATGGCCTGAATCACCTCATCCGTAATCACCACAGAGCCTGTAAATTTTTCTCCGCCATGAACCAGGCGATGACCAACCACATCAATCTCATCATAGGAGCTTAACACTCCCTGTTCTGGATCTACCAAAGCAGTCAGCAGCTTTTCCACTGCATCCTTATGATTGTTCATGGGCACCGGTTCCTTGAGTGAAACGCCGCTGTCCGTTTTATAAGTAAAGCTTCCGTCAATTCCTATGCGCTCGCAAAGTCCCCGCGCCATAACCTTCTCTGTCTCCGAATCAATCACCTGGAATTTCAACGATGAGCTTCCGCTGTTTATCACCAGTATCTTCATAACCGCCACTCCCCTTTACTGCTTTTGCATCACCGAATCACCGGAAGCTGTTCCTCCGGCTCCGTCTCTCGTTCCATTATACCGTTTTCCCCTTTTGTACACAAGAAAAATTTCCAGGAATAGCTCTCTTGCAGGAAATCAAGAAAGAAGCTCGCTCGCGAGCTTCTCTGCCTGCGGCGGGTCGCTTCTGCGACAATATTCTTTTCCGCCGCATGGCGATCCTCGCGGATCGTTTTTATGTCATAGGACGCACTTTCCTATGACACTAAAAAGCACAGCAGGCAGACGACTTCTCATCTGTTTGCTGCGCTCTTCTGCGCCTGATTTCTTTATTTCAGAATTCCTCTTTGCCGGGAATCCGGAATATTCATTTGAATTCTGTATTTTGTCACTGCACGGCGGGATACGGAAATTCCTTCCTTTTCCAGCTGCTCTGCCAGCTTCTGATCACTGAGAGGCTTTTTCCCTTCCTCCTCAATCATCTGACGGAGCCGCTGTTTTATGGTATCTGAAGAAACAGCCCCGTCTCCTTCATGGTCTGAAATCCCTGCAGTAAACAAAGCTTTTAAGGGAATGGTTTTTCGGTACTGAATATATTTTCCCTTAATCGCCCGGCTGACTGTAGAAACATGGATTCCCAGAAGCTGCGCGATATCTTCCTGCTGCATAGGGGCCAAATTGCCGTTTTCCTCAAAATAGTCCTTCTGCAGCCTCTACAATACGGACAATGGTTCTGCGCCTCTGCTCTACCGAATTCACTACAAATCTGGCCCGCTCCAGGCGTTCCCGAAAATAAGCCTGCAGCTCCGGATCCTTTGTCTCCTCCATCATGCGGATATAGTAATCATTGTATCGGTATTCTCCCATCCAGCCGTCATTCAGTGTTACCTCCCACTGACCATTCTGGCGGGCAATCAGAATATCCGGCACTACATACTCGGTTTCATCCTTCTGAATATCCATCACCGGTCTTGGATTCAGCGTCCCAATCAAATGAATATATTCTTTTACCTGTACCGTAGAAACCTGAAGCTTTCTGGAAATCATTCCAATCTGACCATTCATAAGTTCCTGCATATGATTCCGAAGAAGAACAAACAACGTCTCATCCTCAACGCCCTTTACACGAAGCTGCTTTTCCAGACATTCTGCCAGACTGGAAGAAAATATTCCAACTGGTTCCAGCTCCTTCAGCACTGCCAGACACTGTTCCAGCTCCTTTTGTTCATAACCGGAATTCTGCGCCAGCTCCTCTGTCTGATATAGAAAATATCCTTTCTCATCCAGACAATCAATCAAATACTCTGCCGTTTCCCACTCCCGCTGGGAAAGACTTCCCCGATCCAGCTGATTCAGCAGATACTCCTTCAGGGAATTTTCTGTTCTCGCTCTTACATCATTGCGGCTTTGCTCTTCTTCCTCCAGATTTTCCAGATACTGTTCCCGGAACGAGGTTCCCTTCTCATACATCTTTTCCATATCCGTAAACATTTCATTTTCTTTATCTCCGGAATTCTCCAGCATGGGATTCTCCAAATATTCATTCATCAAAAAATCTTCCAGTTCCTGATTATTCAGCGCCAGAATATTCAATGACTGCACCTGCCCCACTGACAAGGCCTGTTTTTGTTCCACCAGCAGTCCGCTGCCCATCTCCATTTTCCTTCCTCCTGTGTATCTCTGTAGTTTTGTGATGCAAAACCCACTCATTCTTTTCAACAGTATAGCACATTTTCAGAAGTATGAGCAAAAAAATATGTGCAGAATATACAAGTATATGCAGTATTTCTATTTTCCAGGTACATATACGCCGTCCGGCCCTACCCAGTAATGATCCGGAGTCCAGCAATTCACGTACAGATCTCCATTTTCCCGATCCAGATAATACCAGAGACCGTCCAGACAGAGCCATCCTGTAGCCATATAGCCCTGGTCATCAAAATAATACCACCGGCCCCCCTGTTCCATCCATTGGGAGACGGGCCAGGTGCCGTCCTCATTTCTCCACCACCAGCGAAGTCCGTCTGCTGTCTTCTGCCATCCGGCTCCGGCATATTCTTCTGCCACCACAAAGCTTCCATCTGTTTTTACAGTCAGCACGTCTGACACAGTCCACTCACTTTTGCTGTGACTGGCTGCACTTACCGTCCTCACCTGAAACTGGTATGCCCCCGGCTCAGTCACCTGTTCCGAAAAATCATAATAATTCTGGTAAACCGATCGGACAATCCCCACAGCTCCTCCGTTGTGAATCAGCTGTACCTGATAATACCGGGCGGAGGACTCCGGATTCCAGAAGGCCCGCCCCTTTTTCTCCAGATCCCAGCCAAAACCGGCTGACTGAGAGATCGCCGGCGCCTTTCTGGTATCTGCGTCTTTGTCAAAAAGGAGCTGAACCCGCAAAGTCAGAACGCTGTTGTTCTCCTGCCTTTTGGCGCTGACAAATCTGACCTTTTCATATCTGGTTTTTGATGTGTCTGCCAGTTTCAATCGAAAACTTGACGATGAAGCAGAAGAAAAATACCACATATCCTCGTCCTCAGAAACCAGGGTGATTTCCAGCTCCGGAGGATTAGCATTGGAAAACTCCCACTCCTCATTGACCACCTGGATATCTTCGATAGAGTATCGCTCCCTGTTGCTTCCATCCGCCGTTACCAAAACCTGTTTTCCATCATTTCCAATTCCCAGATCCGCGTCAAAAATCAGGTGGATTTTCCCTATCGTTCTTCGCTGCCCTGTTTCCCTCTGTCCCTCGTCCTGAACCTCTGTCTGATATGGCCAGTTCTCTGTTTCGCCCGCCGCTGCCCCCATCGATGTCAGAGACAAAGCTGCGGAAGCTGCCAGAACCAGCACTGCTGTTTCCATTTTCATGCTTCTATTTCCTCGCCTTTCTGCCCCACTGTTTTTCGACTTAAACCAGCTCTGCCTCTCCTCCTGCATAGATCTGGCAAATCAGATCCACACATTTTTCCAGTCCCAGCCTTGCTGTATTTAAAGTTATATCATAGCTGTCTCTGGCTCCCCACCTTTTTCCAGTATAACACTCATAATAATTGCGCCGCGCCTTGTCTGTTTTTTTGATCAGGCTGACAGCCTGATTTTTTTCCAATTTCCGCTTCTCCTCAACCCGTTTGATCCTGCTTTCCATATCTCCGTGAAGAAAAATAGTGGTTACTCCCGGAACGTCCCGAAGTACATAATCTGCACATCGTCCAATGATCATACAGGACTCTCTTGCTGCCAGCCGTCTGATAACCTCTGACTGCAAATTGAACATCATATCATTTACTGCAATTCCCCGACCGGTTTTTTCATTCTGAATCTCTCTCGGAACAGAGTAGAGAAATGGATTCGGCATTTTTTCATCAACGCCCCGCATCCGTTCCAAATCCACATCTCCATAGCTGCAGGCCATTTCAATCAGCCTTTTGTCATAGCACTCCAGTCCCAGGCGCCTGGCTGCCTCATGGCCAATCTGACTGCCTCCACATCCCAGTTGACGTCCAATCGTAATAATTCTGAATTTTTCTTCTTTCATGGAAACTCACCCCATTATCTATTTTTAAAAATTTCTACAATTGCCTTACACATTTTTACCAACACATTCCACATTCTTCGCAGAGGACTTTCTGTGATTTCCCCTGCTGCTGCCTCCGCATCCATCAGTTCATCATCATCATCCAGGCTGATTTCTTCTGTTCTCAGAACAATCTGCAAAGATTCCGGCTCCTGATTTTTCTCTGATGTAAAAGAAATCTTCTCTGCATTTGGATCCATATTTAAAAATCGTGTATCCTCTTCCAAATCGTCCCATTCTCTGTCCAGAGTGTCCTTCATCGTTCGCCCTGCCTGACGCATAGCTGTCGTGCTGTCTAACACACTCAGACTTTTATCCAGCATATCCATCGTACCGCGAATGCTGTCTCTGGCTGCCGCATCCATATGGTTGCTGCTTTCCTTCAAGGTCTGCTGCAGAATCGCCGCTGTACTGATTCCCTGATTCAATGCCTCTGTCGTTCTGTTTACCAGCTCCTCTGTATCATCAAGAGAAGCCTGCAAATCTGGATAATACATATCAAGCGAATCATAAAGCGCCGTTCCGTCTTCTATCAGAAAATCCAGACATTCTGTCAGCTCTGCCATATACCGGGAAGCATCCGCCCCATCCTCCAAAAGCTCCTTCATCTGAGAAGCCAGCTTACTGCTGGCTGCAGAAAGCTTTTCCAGAGCTGCTTTTTTCTGCATCAGCGCCTGAATCAGTTCTGACGTATCCATGGTAACACCTGCCCCTACCCTCGGCGCCTCATGAGAAGAAATCCCAAGTCCCGTTCTGAGCGCTGCGTCGGAGGATGTTGCAGTCTGAGGAAGATCATTTTCCAGCTCTACCTCCTCTTCCTCTGTTTCCGGCATCTGATAGTCCTTTCCAATCTGCTCCAGACTGCCTGCCAGCTGTCCCAGCTCTGTTATGTATACCTGCTCACTTGCCTGCAGCTCGGCATCCAACGCAATCAGCTGCTGCATCAGAGCATTCAGTGCAGAAACATTTCCAGACAGATCCTCTGCTCCGCTCTGAATCCCCTTCAGAGCATGGTTCAGCTTCTGTAAAGGATCCTGCATTTCCCGCATGGAATTTACAATATCCCCCATACTGTCATGAACCACATCTGCCGCTTCCTTCGCCGTCTCAATATGAGGAATCATTACCTCCATCTGCTGGGATACCTGAGTCAATGCCTCCAGCACCTGATCATTTCCTGCCAGAATACTGTCCTTAGAACCACTCCAGACCTTTCTTGCTTCCTCAGCAGAACCCAGGCCCTTCTGCAGCTCATTTACACTGTCCCGCATAGCCTCAACAGAAAGGGCCATCTGCTCCATACTGTCATAAAACTGATCGCCAGACTCCTTCCAGGTATCCTTTGCATCCTTCAAATCCACCACATGTTCCAGCGAGTCCGTTGTTCCGGGAATCATTGCCATAAATACACCGTTCATTTCAAAGCTGTCTGAACCAATTCGTATGGTGTAGTCTCCGTCTTCCCCCGGCAAAGCTGTAAATACCGCAGCAGTCTGACTTCCCATATTCTGAATCTGCGCTCCCTCTGCCTCCAGGCTGTAGCAGTCATTCAAGTCCACCATCACCCCAGCTGCCAGCATCATATTGTTGCGGTAATACTCCAGCGCATGGTCATTTGCCCTGGCATCTATGTGAATTTCCACCAGCCCCGATGCGCCCGCCAGCTGTTCTCCATTAACAGGGACTCCGTTTAATTTATAAGAAATATCAAAATTCCAAGGAAGCTCTACCTGCTCTGCATCCAGTTTACATTTATAATAAAAACGATTTGACTCTTGCTCCGGAAAATTCCAGGTTACAGAGCCCTTCTCCAACTGAGGCTCTGTATAATCTGTCATATTGATTACATCCAGATAATTTCCATAATCAGTAAATGTCTTCTGCCCGTTCAGACTACAGCTCTTTACCACATTGACTGTGTCCAGTCTTCCATAATAATCCAGATTCACATACATGGCCTCATCCACTGTCACAGCGGCCTCTTTGCCATATGCAGGAAGCTGGATCCCAGTGCAGGCCATCACAACTGCCAGCGCTCCGGCTCCGATTCTTTTATATTTATATTCCATGTCCTTACCTCCTCGTCCTTTACGCATCCCGCTCATTTTTCCATCGGCTTCCCAACTCTCGAATCCGCTCCGCCCGTTCGTGGAACTGATGACGGCGCACTCCGTAATGCTCTCTGATTTTTCTCCCTGGTTCCTTCCAGTCCTTTTCAATAATCAGCCGATCACAAAGCACAAGAAGCGCTGGAAGAAGCGTAAGTACCAAAATCACACTGAGCAGGCCACCCCGGCCAATGAGATGTCCCAGATCGCCAATCGCTGCTGTCGTTGAAATAAAATGCACAATGTAGCCTGCCAGAGTAATAATCGTTCCCGAAGTAAAAATAGACGAACAAGAGCGGGTAACCGCCTCAATACAGGCCTCCTTTTTCGGAAGGAGCTTCCGCTTTGCAATATAGTTGTTAGTCAGCAGAATAGAATAATCCACAGTCGCGCCCAGCTGAATACTGCTGACAATGATATAGCCCATATACACCATATCCACACCCTGAATATACGGAATCGCCATATTCAGGAAAATTGCCACCTCAATAGGAATCATGACCACAAGAGGAATCAAAACGGAATGGAAGCTGAACATAACAACCATAAATACGCCCAGCAGCGACAGCACATTAACCCTGGTATTGTCTTCTGTAATCGTAACCTTAATATCCTGAGTAGACGGAGTCTCCCCCACCACATAGGACTCTTCCGGATAATATTTCTTCATAATATCCCGAATCTGATCCGTACACTGGAAAGCAATATCGCTTTCTCCCTTTGTTCTTATGTATATCAGCATCCGGGCGGTATCGTTTTTGTGAAGAAGGCTCGTAGCTGATTCTGGAAGGAACTCCTCCGGAACTCCCTCTGGAAGAGTATTTGCCATAGAAGTTACACTTTTTACATAAGGCAAAGCTTCCAGTTCATCAGAAAGTCTCCGCTCTGCCACCATATCATTGTTCGGATAAATCAGTAGAAGCATATTGCTGCGCCCAAACCTCTGTGTAATTTCCTGATCATCCTCATAAACCTGCGTTCCCTTTGCACCTCCAACTGCACTGTTTCCATAAAGAAAATGATTCATGCCCTGAGCTACATAAGCCGGAGGCGTAATCAGAAGAACTCCAATCAAAACAGCATATCTGATTTTAAATACGCCCTTTCCCAGCTTCGTAAAATCCGGGAAAAAGGAACGGTGCTTTGTTCTGTCATTCAGTTTCGTGAATTTTAAAATCATGGCCGGCATGAAAAATACCACAGACAAAAGACTGAAGACAATCCCCTTCGCCAGCACCAGTCCCATATCAAAGCCGATATTAAACTTCATGGTCACCAATGCCAGAAAACCGACTACTGTTGTCAGGCTGCTGGCAAAAATCGAATTAATCGCTTCCTCAACCGCCTTCACAATCGCCTCTTCCTCAGAAAGTCCCGTGTCTCTCCAGCTCATAAAAGCGTCCAGAAGGAAAATGGAATAGTCCATGGAGGTTGCCAGCTGAAGAATAATCGCCACGTTGTCCGTCAAAAAAGAAATCGTTCCCAGGAAAATATTGGTTCCTTTATTCAGAAGCACCGCCACGCCCATCACCAGCATAAACAGGATCGGCTCTGTCCAGGCGGTTGTGGCAAGGCAAAGCACTGCCAGAATCATAAGCACTGCAACAACAAGGATTCTGCCCATCTCTCTGGCTGTTGTCTCGATCAAAGACTTGTTCTGCACTGCCATTCCCACATAACAGCCCTTATCTCCGGTAATGGCCTTCATCTCGTCAATGGCCCGCTCCGTTCTGGGAGAATCCGACTCCTCTTCAAACGTAATATCCATAACTGCGCAGCCATCTTTATAATAATCCTTAATATCATCGAGATTGACAAAATCCTCCCCGGCATAGACGTTCACCGTCGTGTCACACCAGAGAATCTGATCCACTCCATCTACTGCCGCCAGCTGATCCTTATACTTTTTTGCCTCATAAAGGCTGACATCCTTAATCATCAGCCTGGCTGTTCCCGGATAACCAAACTCCTCCTTCATCTTATCCAGCCCCTGGCTGGACTGAGTATAGGAGGGCACATACTTTGTCAGATCGTAATTGACATTTACAAAGCACATGGCAATGAGCGAAAAAATACACCCTGCCGCAAAAATACTTTCAATCAGCGCCCGCTTCTCAATAATAAATCTGGCAAGAACCTCTGCAGGAGTTCTGCTCTTCTTTCCCTGTCCGTCTCCTGCTTCCTGAGTGTTTTCATTTTTATCCCTCTTTTTCCAAAGCAGCTTTTTCCTCAGGCTGTCTGCCCACTTTCTGTCCATAAGCTTCACTCCTCACTCTATCTCATCAGAATCACCATAAAATACTGTTCACCGTCCTTCTCAGCATGGGCCATGCCGATCCGCCGGTAATATCCCAGAGAATATCTCCGCTTCTCTGTAGAATCATACCGCGTCTGTGTCTTTGCCATGATTCTGGAAAAGGCATCCTCTGCATCCTCTCTTCCCCGGATATACAGCTCCTGAGCAGCCGCATTTTTCCGATAAGGAACGGTTTCCAGATACTCCTTCAAGGTTCCCTCCCCCGGTATAGAATCTCCGGAATATCCATTTTCCAGAGCAAGCTCCAGTCTGTGGGACGCTGCTTCATTCAGTCTTGCATCCATCAGAAAACCAGCATACCGATCGTATTGTATCTTCTCATCCCCGTCCCAGCTGTCCTCTCGTTCCGGATGCTCCTCAAAAAAGATATCCCTCTTTTCTTCATTCAGCTGGTCGAACAGCTCCTGGGTTTCTGCATCATAGCAAAATACAGGATATGCACCTCCGCCTGTATTGGGAATCCACTGAGCTGACTTTAAAGAGCCGTCATAATAAAACTCATACAGCGCATTCTGCCAGATCACATCCTCCCTGTTTTTTGTTCCATCAGGAAGAATAAAATACCAGGCGCCTTCCTCCTGCTGCCAGCTGCCGCGGGCTGATTCTTTCCCTGGTTCCTCATTCTCTTCCAGGGCAGACCATTCCGCTTCCTCATTCTGTCCGCTGGCATTCTGAGATTTCGTCTGAATTCCCGTATCAGTCTGAGCATTCAGTCCCACCTGTAACCCCAGCTCTGCCCATACCGTTTGAGAAAAGACCGCTCCGCTTCCCAGTAAAACTAAGACACTTAATAACAATCTCCACCGTATCCGCTTCCATCTATTCCGTAAAATATTCATAAAAACCTCCGGTAACACTCTTGTTTTATTGCACTATTATCCATTCTTATGCTAAAATACTCAAGTATCACTTTTATTTAAGACGTTTCAAATGAAACACTTTATGCTTTTTTATCCAGATTGAAACATTTAAGGGGGATTTGTAATGGGACGTTTTACTGAACAGAAGGGACACATTACCGCACGACGCACCTATGCCCTGTTAAAAGGGGCGCTGCTGACACAGCTATCCGCTCTGCCCTTTGAACAGGTGACCCTGACGGACATCTGCAGCACCTCTCTGATTTCGCGCTCTACCTTTTACCGGTATTTTGAAGATAAATATGAGCTTCTCAACTACTGTCTGAAACTGCTTCTCGATGAGATCGGACTGTCAGAAGATGTCATTTACTTTATGGACAGCGATTCCATGCAGGAGGTTCTGACCATTTTACTCCGGCACATTGAGGAAAACCGGGTTCTGTATCAGAAAATCTATAATGCCAACAAGGAAGGGGAATTGATCCCCATTATTCGCAAGGGGCTGATTCAGATTCTTCAGGACAAGGTTCTGGCTGCAGAGGAGCAGGGCTATCGGCTGAAAATTCCAGCACCCATTTTCACCAGCCTGACTGCGGATCTGTATTTTGACATTGTTACCTGCTATATCGAGCATGCCGATCAGTTCAGTGCCGAGGTCTTTATCGACAGCATCTGCCAGTTTACAAAAAAGGATTTCTTTTTCGCACCAAATCAAAATACATTGTCACAGCCATAAAAGGAGGAACTGTTATGGAAGCACTGGAAGTGCTGCTGCATTATATTGTTGAATTTTCAATTATCATCTTTGAATTTATTGGAGTAGGAATCATTATTGTATCCGGCATTATCGGCTTTACCAAATACCTCCGGAGACATCCTGATACGAAGATTGTCCTGGCTCAGGGACTGGCCATGGGACTGGAATTTAAGCTGGGCAGCGAGATTCTGAGAACCGTCATTGTCCGCCAGTGGGAGGAAATCGGCACCGTCGCTGGCATTATTGCCCTGCGGGCGGCGCTGACCTTCCTGATTCACTGGGAGATTAAAGAAGAGAGAAATGATATCAAATCTG
>OHBO01000756.1_pt1 | contig 12341 bp, 14 predicted proteins | sample 1577431 | NCBI WGS metagenome assembly OHBO01 (sample SAMEA3879544, study PRJEB24766) | human gut metagenome | biome: human-associated habitat; feature: feces | place: USA | collected 1985/1987
CATAAATTCTTAAATTATTATATAATTATGGTATCTTATAAAGAACTGGGCCTGGTGAATACCCGCGAGATGTTTGCCAAGGCGATCAAGGGTGGGTATGCCATTCCCGCTTTCAATTTCAATAACATGGAGCAGATGCAGGCCATCGTGCAGGCGTGCGTCGAAACTTCGTCGCCCGTGATTATGCAGGTGTCGTCGGGTGCCCGCAAGTATGCCAATCCGACCATTCTGCGCTACATGGCCCAGGGTGCCGTGGAGTATGCCAAGGAGTTGGGCAAGAACATTCCGATCGTGTTGCATCTGGATCACGGCGATACCTTCGAGCTTTGCAAGGATTGCGTCGATATGGGTTTCTCGTCGGTGATGATCGACGGTTCGCACCTGCCTTACGATGAGAACGTGGCGCTGACGAAGAAGGTCGTGGAGTATGCCCACAAGCACGATGTGACGGTGGAGGGCGAGCTGGGTGTGCTGGCCGGTGTCGAGGACGAGGTTTCGGCCGAACACCATACCTACACCCGTCCCGAGGACGTGGAGGATTTCGTGAAGAAGACCGGTGTGGATTCGCTGGCCATCTCGATCGGCACGTCGCACGGAGCCAATAAGTTCAAGCCCGAGCAGTGCACGCGCAATGCGGACGGCGTGCTCGTGCCGCCCGAACTCCGTTTCGACATCCTGGAGGAGATCGAGAAGCGCATCCCTGGGTTCCCGATCGTGCTGCACGGCTCCTCGTCCGTGCCGCAGGAGTACGTGCATATCATCAATACGCACGGCGGTGCGTTGAAGGATGCCATCGGCATTCCGGAGGAGCAGCTGCGCCGTGCCGCCAAGAGCGCCGTTTGCAAGATCAACATCGACTCGGACAGCCGTCTGGCCATGACGGCCGCCGTGCGTCTGGTGCTGACCGACAAACCCGCAGAGTTCGATCCCCGCAAATACCTGGGGCCGGCCCGCGAGGAGATGAAGAAGCTCTACATGCACAAATGCGAGAAAGTTCTCGGATCGGCCGGCAAGGCGTAGCCGATTCGTGCGGATTGCGATACCGGACCGGGCAAATCGCCCGGTCCGGTTTTTTCTTTCCCGAAATGTGGGTTGCGGTGCGGATTTTGTTCTTCTTTGCATACAATCAATATTCGATGGTTATGAAAAAGTATGAATTGAAGAATAATAAGGCGCTCGGACGTTATGAATTCGATTTGGGCGGTGCTACGGCAGCGGTGGATTACGAGGAGTGCGGTCCCGGGTGTATCGCCGTTACCCATACGGGCGTTCCCGATCGGTTCTGCGGACAGGGTATCGCCTCGCAGTTGACGCTGGCGGTGTTGGAAGATTTGAAACGGCAGGGGCTGAAAGTGGTTCCGCTGTGTCGATTCATGGCCCGTTATATTCTGCGGCATCCGGAGTGGAAGCAGATGGTTGCGGACAAGTAGCGGGTGCGACGGCGTTATACCGTTTGCGCCTGGAGATTCGTTTTTGGGTAGGGATCGTTCTCGTCGGGTCCGTGTAGGCCGTTCTTCGGCTATAAGGCACGCGGCCTTTTGCCTGACGGCGAATGGGCGGGAGCCAGGGGGAATGGATGCCGTTTCGCCCGGGTTCTGAAGCATGCGGGAGCGTCTTTTGCCGACAGTGGCCGGAAAATATCGTGCCGGACGGTGAATTAGTAGGAGCGAAATTTGGCCGATTGCCGGAAAAATCATTATCTTTGCCCATCCGAGGAGAGGTGCTCGAGTGGTTGAAGAGGCGCGCCTGGAAAGCTCGTATACGTCTAAAGCGTATCAGGGGTTCGAATCCCCTTCTCTCCGCTGAACTTACTGGACAGAAATGGTCAGTAAGCGGACAAAAAGCTACAAATCAATGATTTGTGGCTTTTTTTATTGCCCGAAAGTCCTGCTTCCAAGACTTCAAAAGTACGGTAAAAGACAAAGTTTCGTTACTAAATCGTTACCTATTCCCTGCCGGACAAAAACGGTAACGATTTGTCCTCAAATGACCTGATAATGACTTGATTAGTCCATAGTCTGCATAACTCGAAAACGAGAGGTAAAAATTAATTTTGCAACTAAAAAAAAGTGAGTTATGAAATCGACATTCAAGGTTCTTTTTTATTTGAAGAAAGGTTCTGAAAAGAAAAACGGCGAGGTTATGATTATGGCACGCATCACCATAGACGGCAAACTTTGCCAGTTCAGTACGAAACAGAGCATCCAGCCCGACAACTGGAACACGGCTGCGGGCAAAGCCAAAGGCAGGGATGCCGGGAGGATAAACGCCCTTTTGGACGACATACGTTCTTCCCTGAATACCATTTACCACGAAATGCAGCGGCGTGACAACTACGTGACCGCCGAGAAAGTGAAAAACGAGTTCTTGGGACACAGTGAGAGCCACGAAACAATCCTTTCATTGTTCCAAAAGCACAATGACGATGTGAAGCAGCTTGTGGGCATATCCAAGACGATAGCGACCTACCGCAAGTATGAAGTGACCCGCCGCCACCTCGCTGAATTTATCCAAAGCAAGTACAATGTATCGGACATATCCATAAAGGAGATAAGCCCGATGTTCATTACCGATTTTGAGTTGTATTTGCGTACCGCCTGTAAGTGCGGCTACAACACCACCGCCAAGTTCATGCAGTTCTTCAAGCGTATCATCATCATTGCCCGTAACAACGGCATACTGGTGGGCGACCCGTTCGCCAGCTACAAAATCCGGCTGGAGAAAGTGGACAGGGGTTATCTGACAGAGGACGAAATAAAAATCATCCTTAAAAAGAAAATGGTTTCCGAGCGGCTGGAACACGTCAGGGACTTGTTCGTCTTTTCCTGTTTCTGCGGTTTGGCTTACAGCGATGTCGCCAACTTGCGGCAGGAGAATATCCAAAAGTCCTTTGACGGCAACCTTTGGATAATCACCAAGCGGCAAAAGACGAATACGGACGTTAATGTTCCCCTGCTGGATATTCCCAAGATGATTTTGAAGAAGTACAAGGGCAAGTTGCCGGACGGGAAGATACTTCCCGTAATCAGCAATCAGAAGCTAAACGCCTACCTGAAAGAGATTGCCGATATATGCGGTATTAAAAAGAACCTGACATTCCACCTTGCCCGGCACACGTTCGCCACGACCACCACGCTGTCAAAGGGCGTACCCATTGAAACGGTGTCCAAGATGCTGGGACACACAAACATAGAAACGACACAAATCTACGCCCGCATCACCAACAGCAAGATAGGCAGCGATATGCAGGGGCTTGACAAGAAGTTTGTCGGCATCGAGAAAATTTACAAGGAAGTCGCCATGTAATCTTGATTATTGGGAACTGGTCACAAATTGTGACCAGTCCTTGCTATTATTCCAACATTGCTAAATCTCCTAAAATATACGATTATGGATTTGCAGATTATCCAAAACAAGATTTTTGAGGTCAGAGGTTGCCGGGTGATGCTCGATTATCATTTGGCAGAACTCTACCAAGTGGAAACACGAGCCTTGAAGCAGGCGGTCAAGCGCAATATCGAGCGTTTTCCGGGTGATTTTATGTTTGTACTCACCCAAGAGGAAGCTAACTTGCTGTTATCCATAGGGGTATCACAAAATGTGATACCCCCTGATTACAACTTCGGCGTTGCTATGCCTATGGCTTTCACCGAGCAGGGCGTAGCCATGCTTTCTTCGGTTCTCCGCTCCAAGGTAGCCATAGAAGTAAACATTTCAATCATGCGGGCTTTCGTCCTCATGCGCCAAATGGCAATCGGTTACGAGGAACTGTCAAGGCGCATCGAGGAACTGGAGGTAAGCACCGATGCGCAGTTCAACGAACTGTACCAAGCCCTTACCCAGCTTTTGAGCCAGTCGAAACAACAGAAAGAACGCCGTCCGGTAGGTTTCGTTACCTATAACCGTGACAAAAACGAATAGGTAACGATTTCGGTAACGAAATTCCGCCTAACAAACTATATCCCAATGAAGTACATTCTTCCACCTTGCGGGCAGTCCACCGACTACCCGCATTTTTTATATCCTTTTCCAACTGGCACATTCCCCGAAACGCCAGCCGTGCGTGGCATGGCTGACTGTATTTCGTGAAAAGAGCCGTTGGAAACCCGCACAAGCGTATTGCAAGCAAGCTCACAACACCCTTGCCTTTCCCGCCCGCATGGAGTGTTCCCTAAAAGGCGAAAGGGAACAAGCACTTTTCCCCTGTTTCCCTATCTGTAAATCTTCCTCATTATGCAGTCCCCCAGCCGGGACAGTCGTTTTTATCATTTCAATAGGCAAAGGTAGCTACGGGGGCTTTTGGCTCTGCAAATTGGGTTTCATCGAAAAAAATTGTTCCAGCTTCCCGTTGGTCGGAAAAAATTTTTGTCGGAAAAATTTGCATAGCAAGACCCCTTCACAAACCAGCCTATGTGAAACGAAAACGACCGACCCGACCGGAAGACGCATAAAAAAAAAGTCGGATTTACGGGAAACAGGAAAAAAGTTCAGTGAAACTTCAACTCCCTCACCTCTCAAATCCGCATAAAATCAAAAACTTAAAAATTACAGCAATATGGAAGCAAAGGTATTATCGGAAGCAAAAGTTTATGTAGGCACTTATGCCAAGTACAACAACGGTTCATTGTCCGGCGCATGGCTCGACCTTTCGGACTATTCGGACAAGGAAGAATTTTATGAAGCCTGCCGGGAACTTCACAAGGACGAGGAAGATGCGGAATACATGTTTCAGGACTGGGAGAACGTGCCGGAGGGCTTAATCGGCGAAAGCTGGATTTCTGAAAACTTCTTTTCCCTGCGTGATGCGGTAGAGGATTTGGACGACACCGAGCAGGAAGCCTTTTTCGTGTGGTGCAACTACAAAAGCCATGATTTGAGCGAGGAAGATGCGGACGACCTTGTTCGTGATTTCCGGGACGAGTATCAGGGGGAATATGACGATGAAGAAGATTTCGCCTATGAAATCATAGAGGAATGCTACGACCTGCCGGAGTTCGCAAAGACCTATTTCGATTATGAAAAGTTCGCCCGTGACCTGTTTATGTGCGATTACTGGTTTGATGACGGTTTTGTGTTCCGTGCGGCATAACCGAATACCAATCCGGGCGGGGTGTCAAACCCTGCCCGTTAAAAACGACCAAGCGATGAAACGGAAAAGCATTTATAAAATCCTTTGGCGGGCGTTCCTGCTCTGCCTTGCATGGCGGTTTACCAGTGTAGCCGGAGCAGGCACGGCGATAACGGCGTATATCGTATTTCGTGCCGCCTGTTTCCTGCTCCGTGTCTGCCTTTCAGTCGTTTATGCGCTGGGCGTGGCTCTGCTTTTCCTGTCGTTGCTTTTCTTACTGATATTATAACCATAAAAAATAGAACATCATGCAGTCACTTAACAAAAACGGGGTAAGCATTACCCAAACACCGGGAGAAGAAAAGTTCGTGAAATGCTGTTTAGGGGCTTTCAGGGGACAGATTTATTTTCAATATGACTACCGCCACACGGACGGCGAACTTTTCAGCACGGTAGCCAAAACGCTGGACGAGTGCCGCCGCAGGCGTGACGAATGGGTAGCGAAGAAGAACGGAGTAATAAACAAGTAAATTTCAGGGACATGAAAACGACAGAAGTAAACAAGGAGCTTATCGGCAGGCGTTGCGAGTGCATTTTTACGGGCTTAATGGTAACGGGCGTTATCGAGGACACAGAAGAAAACGAACACACCATAGAGGTAAAAGTCCGTTTCGACCACCCGCACCAGTGGGGCGATGATTTGTATAATGATGTGTGGGCGTGGGGGCGCAAAACTGACGAGTTCGGCACGCTGCACCATTTGCAACTGTTAGAGGACAAACCGGACTTTCAGATAATGACGGTAGTTTTCGGCGAGCCAATCAGCCGGATAGACCGCAGTGTTTTTGAAGATGTGGAAACGTGGGGTGTCTGTTCCCTGCAAGGCTGGGTAAACAGCTATGAAAGTGTCCGGTTTGTAGCCATAGACGACCATACGGCAACCATCACGGGCGAATATAACATGGAGCAGGTAAAGGTGTGGTTAGAGAAATACACGTCCATAAAGAGCCTTAAAACCAGTTGATAGAGGACGGCGGCTGCTTGCCGCCGTTACTTTCTTCCGTGAGCCTGCCAGCGGGTGAAGAAAGTAACAAAGAAGCCTTTCGTTTTCCCTATCATGGAAACAGCCCGCCGATGCTTCCCGGCGGGCTGTCTGCCCGATATTTACGCTTTGCGTATCATTCCATACCCGGTTTCCCAAGAGGATGATAAAAACGGATGTCGCAACTATAAATCCTCATAGTGAATAAATTTTACACCAAGTATGCACACGGTTTCTTCTTCCTCGATGTCATATTTCCATGTCCGTTTATTGACAAGCATTTCCGTTTCGCAATCGAACCATACCATTACGGGCGCATCATCTTCTTCGTCCGCCCATTTGAAAACCTGATTGGACGGCGTTTTCCACAATTCAGCCCTGTCACGTGCTGAAATGCAGTCCTTATCCACAATGATAATGTCACCTACTGCCGGAACTGTATCTGTTTCCAACGTGGTTTCTATGTACCATGAGATACCTTTTATATCCAATTCTATTTTTACCATGTCATTTTATTGTTTAGGGGTCGTTATTGTTTCCGTTTCTTCCTTGCCGTTGTCATTATTGAACGATAGCGAAAGTTGCTGCACCTGTCCAAAGCTATCAATCACATAAATGTCTATCGTCTGCTGGTCTGTCGATGCCGATGTGTAGTAGAGCCTGAACGTTTCTTTCTCCAGCGGGTATAGGTCATTGGGCAGGAACACCGTGCCGTTATCCATTTCCAGCTTCCCTTTGCCGTCCGGCTGGAAGTACCTGATTTGATAGGTAGTCGGCTGGTAATAGCCGCCACGCACCAGTCGGCAGCGTATTTCGGCGGTTTCCCCGACTTTCAGCCTTTTGGGTACTGGCAGCGTTTCGATGCTGAACGGGTACGCCTGCTGAATATCCAAGTTGTCATTACAGGCGGTGACAAGCACGAGGGCGGCCACGATGTAGCAGCCCATGATGATTTTATACATTACATTCTTCATATACATTATTATATAGCGGTCAGTTGATAATGAATTTCAGTCCCAAAGATACCTGCGTGTGGAACTTGCCTATGTCCGAGCCGAACAACGCCCGTTCCCTTGCGTTCAACAGCAGAGCCACCCGGTCGGTCAGGTAGGTTTCCAGTTCCAGCGTCAGCGCACCGCCGTAAATGAAGCAGTCCTTATCCAGCAAGGTAGAGCCGTCCGGCAGCAGCTTTTCGCTTCGGTTGCTTGTTTCATACCCGGCGAGTGCCGACAGTCCCAGCGACAGGAAAAAGGTCTTTCGCCTGTCCGATAGGAATTTCAGGTAGTAGCCGCCCTCTGCGGTGAACTGTTCTACGGGTATCTGCATATCCTTGTAGTCATACTTCTTGTGCAGGTATTCCCCGCCAATCACCCAGCGGTTGGCGTTCTTGGTGTAAACGCTGTACGCCGCCCCGATGTGGTAGGCGAAATCACTGCCAGCGTTCCAATGCACCCCGTCCGTCATGCCCGCCGTGACCTGCAAGCCTTTCATGCCCGGCAGGTATCTTTGTGCGTGTGCCTGAAACGAGGTCAGGCACAGCGCAAAGAGCATCATTATAAAGATATGTTTCTTCATTCCCTATTTGATTTTGAGTTCGTTAATCACTTCTGCGTTCACGATGTCGGCGTTCTCCACCCGGATAACCTGATGCCGCCCACCGTTCTTCTCATAAAGTTCCACTAACAGCAGTTTGTCGTCAGGAATGGTGAACTTCGGCAGGGCGTACACCGTGCGCACGGTCGTTTTCCCGGCAATCTCTATCACCTCGTTGTAACTGCGTACCGCATCCAGCACCGTTTCCTGAATAGCCGTGCGCTTGGGTACTTTCTTATCGACAATCTTAAACTTGATGAAGTCGGTATCGAAAGGCACGTTGGAACTGTTCTTTGTCTGCGTGTGTACATAGAGCATTCCGTTATAGGTGTAAATCCCCTTGATTAAGAACTGTATGCCGAAACGCTTGCTACCCAAGTGGCGCACTTTCCGGTCATTGTTCTTGTAGATGCTCTGCATTATCAGTTTCACCAGCAGCGGGCTTTCATTACCTAATTCCCGAAAATAGATGTTCATGCGGGTATGTGAGAAGTCGGACGTATCTTCATTCTCCAAGAAGTCCTTCATTTCGATGTTGAGCATTTCCGGTTCACGGGCGTACTTGGCGTTGAACGAAAAGAAACTGCCGTCCTCGCAGATAACGGAGAAGTTCGTTTCTCCCGGAAAGCCCTCTGTCGTGGCTTTCACCCTGATTACGTTCTCCGCACCGTCCGCCTTGCCCGCTATGATGTGGTTGCTTCCCAAATCGACATAGCGGACGGCGGCGGGGAAGATGATATGCACCGTCTTGGCAAAGGTCACTTCCACGCCGTAGGGCGTAACCATTTGGCGGTACGGGAGTTTCCGGGTAATCCCCCGGTACAAGTCGTTGCCAGCCGCATACTTCACGGTGTCAGCGGTTTGTGCGTTTGCCGCACACACGCCCAGCAAGAGGGCGAACAATCCAAAAATCTGTTTCATTGCTAATTGAAATTTTAACGGTTGATAAAATGGTTATTGTTGTTTGGCATACAGCATGACTTTATAGCCTGCTTTCAGCTTCACTTTCACGGTTCGGAACTTCTTGGCGAGGTAGCCGGACGTTCCTTGCAGCAATCCCCTTGTCACGTCCATAGCCACCTGCTGCCCGGCACTTTGGGCAAAGGAAATGCTTGTACCCAGCCCGCTTCCGATATTCGCCATAGCTTCGTTGAACGCTTCCTGCTCCATAGAGGACGGGACGGAAAGCCCCTTTTGCCCGTCCGTGTCGAACACGGCGAGTTCCACCGGGATGATGTTGCCAGCGTACTCAATCGAGGACACCAGTATGTCGAGCCGTTCGCCCTGCACCTTTGCCGTCCCCGCCACAAGGGTATTCTTCGGCACAACGATATTTCCCGCCTGCATGGGTTCGAGCAGCCGCAGTTTCACCGCCTGCCCGTCCACCAGCGTTTGGTCTTGGTGTATGCAGGCGGCTACCGTGTTCTTTCCCATAGCGTACCCCGTGCCTACCGCCGTGTTGAAGCCGTAGTTTCGTGGCTGGCTGTAAGCCCGGATGAAGTCGGCATCGCTCATGGGCTGCTGCAATCCCGAAACGGTCGTTTCCCGGATAGCCTGCACCGGAATAGCCGGAGTGCCGATACCGCCGCCGTTCTGCCCGGCTGTCGGTATTTGGGCAATCTGCCCCCTTTGTCCGTCCTGCCCGTTCATGTACTTTGCCGCCAGCTCGTAGGACTTTTCCAAGAGTGCCATTTGGTCGTCAGCGGTGGGTGTGGCGTTCTGCTGCTGTTGCAGTCGGTCGGTCAGTTCCGCTACCTGCCGCTTCAAGTCCTCTTTTTCCTCGTCCACAGGGGGCGTTTCGTAGAACGTGCTTAACTGGCGGTTGATGTCCCGGTAAGCGTATGCCGAAGAAACACCGCCGCCCCTTTGGGGCTTCGGATCTTCTTCCGGCATCAGGTCGATTTCCGCTTGCGGTTCTTCCGCTTCATCATCCCCCGTGAAACCGAAGTCCTGCAAGGATTGTATCTTGTCCTGCTGTTTGCGGTTCAGCATCGCCTGTTCGTAAGCCTTTTGCTTGTCGGCTATAATCCCGTCCTCTGCGGGCAGGGGTATGTCGGCGTTGAAGCCGCCCACGCTTTCCACATTCACGTCCTCTTTGCCGGAGGGTGCGAATATCAGGTACATGCACCCTGCAAAGGCAAGGAACATCAGCGGGAAGACTATCATTTTCCTGCGCTGCTGCACCTGCTGCGGGGTAAGTTCCCGTTTGGGCTTCTTTTCCTTTTCAGGCTTCCCGTCCGCCTGCGGTACGGTCGTGCCGTTCTCATTCTTCTGTACTTCTTCCATATTGCGGTCTGTTTAACGGGTTGATACTTTGGGTTGTGTCATTGCCGTGCAACGGCAGTTGTCTGATGTGTTCTATTTGCAGCCTTTGCCCGTCCCGTTTCCCGATATTGTAGATTGATGAAACGGTGATGTAGATAGACAAGCCGCCGAAAAAGAAGAACATCAGGAGGATAACCGCCAGCCTTTTGCCCGGCGTAATCCGTCCGCACATTCGGCGCAGGCGGTCGTCCGCCCAGTCCCGCACCTTTTCGATGTGGTTTCGTTTTCTCTCCATAAGGCTATCTTTTAATGGTCTGCAAATCCTTGTTCTCGGTAATGGTGAACGCTTCGATGATGAAGCCGTGCGGGTTGTTGTCGCTCCGTGTGGCGTTGAGCAGACGGCACGAGGTCACAAGGCTGCGCACCGTCAGGCTGCTTTCCCGGACAATCAACTGGCGGGCATACGTGTTCACCTTGTAGGGGTACTGGTCGAAGTCGCACTTCACGCTGTCAATCTCCACCGTCTGCGTGACGTTTCCGGAAATCACCCGGTTGTAGTAGCCCTTTTCCGCCAAGTCCTTGTAATAGTTGAAAGCGGTCTTGTCGGCGAGAAACAACGAGCGTTTGATGTTGCTTTCGATAGCCCCCTTTTCGGGTGATAAGGTGAAGAAAAGTTCGTGGAAACGCCGCACGTGCGACTTCGCTTCCACGGGTCTGTTCTGCGCCATGTCCTGCGAGAGTGCCAGCATCAGGCTTTTGCCGTTGTCGAGGACGTATATCTTCTGCCGCTGCTTTTCGGCGAAGCTGTACGAGTTCCACACGGCAAAGCCCGTCACCAGTGCGCACAGGCAGATGAATACCAGCGCAAAGAGCCTGATTTGCCGGAAACTCGTTTCGATGTTCGTTAATGACTTAAATTCCATATACTAAATATTGATGTTGGTTATTTGAGTAGTTTCCCGGTTACTTTCCCGCTTGCCGCACCGACCGCAGCCCCGGCGATTGAACCAGCCCGTGCCACGTTGCGGTTATAGGCAGACGTACCGCCAGCCGACACTATCCAGCTTGCCACCGTTGGAATGGTGAAGTAGCCCACGATGCCGATAATCATAAAGATTATATACACGGTGCTGCTCCCGTCCGGGATGAAATCCGGGTCTGAAAGCTGCTCGATGTCTTTTTGGAGCATCAGGGTTTGTATGCGTGCCAGCACGCTGCTGAACAAGTCCGACACGGGCAGCCACAGGTAAATGGAGATATAGCGTGAAATCCACCGGGTCAGCGTGCTTTGGAAACCGTCATAGACGGAAATCGCAAACGCCAGCGGACCCAGTATCGAAAGCACGATTAAAAAGAACGTGCGCAGCGTGTCGATAATCAGCCCCGCTGCCTGAAAGAGCATTTCCAGCAGTTCCCTGAACCAGTCCCGGACGGACTTCTTGATATTGTAAGCCGCCCTGTCCATGTACATTCCGGTCATAGTCACCATGTCGGAGGGTGACCAGCCCAGTTCTTCCAGTTGTCTGTCAAATTCCTCGTCCGATGCGAGGTAAGCCGTTTCGGGGCTTCGCATCAGGGCTTCATATTCCAGTCGGTCTTTCTGCGCCCGGTACTCGTTCATGTCGAAAGTCTGCGTTTCCATAAGCTGGTTGCACCCTTTTACCACTGGCGACAGCACCGTGTTGATAGTCCCCAGCACAAACGTGGGAAAGAACATGATGCATAGCCCCAGCGCAAAGGGACGCAGGAGCGGGTACACGTCTATGGGTTCGGCACGTGCGAGCGACTGCCACACTTTGGCGGCTACATAGAACAAAGCTCCCAGCCCGGCTATCCCTTTGGCTACCCCCGTCATGTTGCTGCACAAGGGCATCATTTCATCGTACAGCACCCGCAACACTTGGTGCAGGTTGTCAAAATCCACTGCTGCTAATAACATAGGCATATTATTTAAGTGGTTGCATCATGTTACCAGTAGCGTTCATCCGCCGAGCCGTAGAGAGCCAGCACCCGGTCGGTGTCGTTCTTCTTCTTCGCCCGCAGGTAGGACACGGATATGTTCTTTCGGGTGTAGTAGTTCACGAGGTTGCGGTAGTTGAGCAGGCTTTTATAGGCGTTGTTGATTACCGCCAGCCTTTCGGCATCCGTCAGCGACATGCCCGTCACGTTCACTACATTCTTCAAGTCCTGCAACACGTCCGCACTTTCGGAGAGCAGCTTGGCGTACCCGGCTGAAATGGCGGTGAGTTCATCCGGCGTGTAGTTCGGGTCTGCCAGCATGTTCTGATAGTTTCGCACGTAGATTTCGGATATTTCCGCCACCAGCTCAATGGACTTCTTCACCTTGATGCCGCCCTTGACAACATCGTGTAC
>OHBO01000762.1_pt1 | contig 12262 bp, 12 predicted proteins | sample 1577431 | NCBI WGS metagenome assembly OHBO01 (sample SAMEA3879544, study PRJEB24766) | human gut metagenome | biome: human-associated habitat; feature: feces | place: USA | collected 1985/1987
AAAACAATCTGATGGAAAATACGTCAGATTCCTTTATTCCAAGACCTCTTTTATTTTGCCTAAAAAGTGAAAGATCAGTTTGTTATAGTGTGCCCGATAACAGCCAGAGTAAGCAGTACAGGACAGAATTTAGATCGACAGATAGTAGAACTTAAAAAGTATGTTCCGGAAGACAACATCGTAGTTGATAAAGCCAGCGGGAAAAATTTAGACAGGCCAGGGTATCAGGCATTAAAAGGGGCTTTAGGCTTACGAAAAGGGGATGTGTTGGTAATAAAGTCTTTAGACCGATTGAGCCGGAATAAACGGGAAATCAAACAGGAGTTGGAATGGTTTCGGGAAAAGGGAATTATTTTGAAAATCATTGACTTACCAACCACTATGATTCAGTTACCAGAAGGACAGGAGTGGATTCGAGACATGGTAAATAATATTGTAATTGAGGTTTTATCCAGTATAGCAGAAGAAGAGCGCAGAACGATCCATCAGAGACAGAAAGAAGGAATTGCTGCAGCAAGGGAGAAAGGTGTAATATTTGGAAGACCACAGAAAGATTATCCTGAACAATGGGAATATTATTACGAGCAATATCGCAAAGGAATCCTGACACGTAAATTTATACTGCAGCAGATGGGGATAGGTGTAGACAGGTTTAAGTACCTTGTTAAGAAATACGATAAAAGTCAAAAATGAAAAAGAGGGTAATAAGCTGTAAAAAACTTATTACCCTGATAAGAGGAAGGATTACCTTTTATTACCCCTGATTGTATGCCATTAAAAAAGAGAGGAAAAATGTGTAGATTATTTGACTGATGCATATACTTATTTAGTAGAAAACATTCTGCGTTATCGACAAAGTAGTAAAGAAAACCCAGAAATCAATGCGTTTATGGATAGTTATAATGAACGGTTTACGATAAACGAAAATGTGATTGAACACAAATAGAGAATCCGCTATAATAAAAAGAAAGAGTTCGTGAAAAAGTAAATAGAGAAATTTGATTGTTTTTATTATAACGGCAAGAAGTAAACTTGCGAGGAAGGAGGAAGTACATGACCGATAGAAAGAAAATACAGGCAATAGAACGCTTGCGTGGATTATTAGAGTTACAGAGAAAAATAGAAATACAGTTCGGAGATCAGGGATATAATATTTTTATCTTTGGAAGCTACATTACAACCCTTTATGAAGAAGGAAAAAGTGATATTGATATTGCAGTTTATGCAGATGATTTTGAACTATACCTTCAATTGTCAATGTATTTGGAAGAATATTTCAAGGAGAAAGGGATTCCTAGCGATATATTCTACGTGGATTTGAATATAGAAGCCCCAATCTATTGTGCTCCTTTAAATTCTCAGATACAGTTTACGGATTATTATCCACAGAAACTTGTTGATTTTAGACAGAAATGTCAGAGAAGACTGGATGAGATTAAGGAACGGATAGCAGTATGAAGTTTAACGAAGAGATGTTGCAAGCGTTTGATCTGGAGCCTGTAATAGAAAAAGAGCCTGTGAATGTGATGAAGGTCAGAGATATGCTGGCTTTTATGAAGCTCTGTTCAGATCGTATTGTTCAGAAAAGTAGGCGTTATTTAGAAACGGTGGATGCAGAAATTCAGATGGACTGTATGGATATTGTTACGGCAAAACTAAGTGATTTTACCCAAGTATTCCGTGATTTGATTATCTTTCTGAGAAAACAGGAAGGGACTTATAAAGGCGGAGAATCTCTGAGGTATTGTTTAACCAGCTATAATACATTTGATTTTAACCAGACGGAGAATGAAAAAATTTTCCTCCAGGAATTGGTGCTAAGAAATGAAATCACACATGATTATTTTAACCGTGAGATGCATCAGCAGAAGCTGGTTTGGATTATGACAAATTGCAGTGATGGATCAGTTGATATTTATGAAAATTTATACCAATATTGTGAAAAGTATAAGCTGATGGATTTATATGCGGATAAGGTAAGATAGGTGCAATAAAAGATTTTAGTCAGATAGTGTACAAAACCGATAGAACAGGATGTATTCGTTGATAAAATGTAGATAGAAACTATAGTTATGGGAATGCTTTAGGGGGAAGAAAACATATTTGGCAGTGACAATGGCAATGCTACTTTTAGTGGGCTGCGGTTCTCAAGAATCCAATGAGGTACTACAAGAAAAAACTGTAGAATCCGTAACCGTTGAGGAAACCAGTACACAAAGTGAAGAAGAAATGGAACTGCAGAAAGAGAAATATATTGGAGAATGTCAGCCATTTCAATATAAGGAATTTTTCAGATACGAAGAGAAATATAAGGGTACAAAGGTCAGCCTGGTACTTGAGGTTGCACAAGTAATGGAAGATGGCCTCAGATGTTATTCTTATACAGGAGATGCTTTTAGTATCGGAGACGAGTATGTAATTTTTGATGACCGTATAGAAAAAGATATGCGTATTTTAGAGGACGATATCATAACTGTTTGGGGAGAGTACATTGGAAGTGTCGACATGACAAGAGGAATCAATGATGTTACAGAGGATGTACCGGCGGTAAGTGCAAAATATATAGAATTGATGGATGAAAATGGAACAGGTTATATACCCGAAGAATCAATAGGAGTAAATCAGGAAGAAGAACTCCATGAGGAAGTTGTAAAAGAAGATAATATAGAAACAACGAATCCAATGATTGAAGATATCTTTACAAGTGGATTGGAAACGTATTCCTGGCAATCAGAGTCTACGGGATATTATTTAATTCCGTTCTTGGATAGCGGAGAGTATCAGATTTGGTTTACATATGAAAATGATACGATCTGGGCAAATACGGCTTATACGATGGATGTTAGCGAGATAGAAAACACGCCATCTGGAGGAATTATATGTCGCGGAGAAATATATGAAGCAGCAAAAGAAAATCCACCATGCGTTGGAGTTGCAGAAGTTACATGGCATTCGAAAGAGTCAATAGATTTTTGTAGTGTAAAATTAGTTGATGGGCATCAATTCTCAGATACAAGTATGGTTGCAGACGACTATTCTTATTATGGAAAGACAGGACAGGATCTTGGTCAAGGTAATAGGATAAGTGGAGTGGAAACACAAGGAATGTATGTGTCAGGCTGTAAAGAGGCTGTCACCTTGAGAAAAGCCCCGTCAACAAAAGCAGAAAAACTTGCCGAGATTCCGCTTTATTCCCAGGTATCATACATAGGTCTTGCAGAAAATGGATTTGCAGAAATTATTTATGATGGAAAACAGGGATATGTATTATCACAGTATTTGGATGAATATGAGCCACAGGTAGCTACAGGCATTGTGTATGAGGTTGTGAACTGCAATGAAAGTATTACTTTGTGGTCAAGCGCATCTACTGAAGCAGATGAGATATGTCAGATTCCGTTAGGGGATGTTGTAGAATATATTGAGTCAGCAGATAATGGTTTCTTTTTAGTTTCTTATGGATGGCGTAAAGGATTTGTTTTGTCCAGCTATTTAAGTAAGCTGTAGGCTGTTCAATTCAAAGTGGCACTTGAAAACTAATACCATAGTACTATAGTATAAGAAAACTAATACCTTGGTATTACATCTGGAGGTGCCTTATGAAACAGAACTTAATAATTTATCATGGCTCCCAGCAAATCGTTGAGGTGCCGAGGTTAGGCATTGAGAAGAAATACAATGATTATGGACAGGGCTTTTACTGCACCGAAAATAATGAAAAGAGCTTGTTTGCGAACTGTTTGCGTTAAAAGAATCGGTATGTGCAACCCTCCTTTTTACGTGATATTTTGGGCGTCCAGCTATTCAAATCTGGTTGTCGCCTCTGAAGGAATCACAGAAATGTGGTTCCTTTTTTCGTATAAAAAGCTTTTAAAATAAAGGAATTTCAGCCATTTTAGTAATTATTACTAGAATTAACCGAAGTTCCTTTTTTTAGTGGGAAAAGCCGTTTTGGAACAGGTTGGTACACTATAAATCGAAAGATAGTGTACCAATAGTGTACCGGAAAGCAAGAAAAAATGTAGTTCAGAAATTTTTCTGGGCTATCCTGATACTACCTTTTCCATAAGTAATTCAGGTAAAGATCTAAAACATATGATGGGGATACTTGGTGCAAGCGGAGAAGCTTTCAAATTACAATTCGTGTTAAAAAACGAATATGGACATGATTGTTGTAGGGATGCACCTGATTGTGGAGTTAAGGCTGCAGATGTGCTATAATAAAACCGCTGCAGGAGAATATAAAAGAGAATAAAGGAGGACATGGAATGATAGTGATGCTTTGTGTTGATGACAAATATGGAATGATGTTTAACTGCCGCCGTCAATCTCAGGACAGAGTGCTGCGGGAGCGGATACAGAAGCTGACTGGTGGAAAGCCCCTGTGGATGAATGAATACAGCAAGAAGCAGTTTGAGGACAGCTCCAATATTTGTGTGTCGGAAGAATATCTGGAGCATGCAGCGACAGGAGAGTATTGTTTTGTGGAGGATCAGGATATTACTCCTTATGCAGCATGCATTGAAAAGATAATACTTTTCCGGTGGAACAGAACATATCCTGCAGATGTTTATTTTAATTTTGAACTGCTGTCTTCCGGGTGGATATTAAAAGAAACAGAAGAGTTTGAAGGCTCTTCTCACGAAAAAATTACTGAAGAGGTTTATACACGATGAGAAATGCAATGAAAAAGAAGCTCCTTTCCCTGTTGTTTGTTTTGATGCTGTTTTTGTGCAGCTGCGGCTCCGGTTCCGATTCGCTGGCCGGTTCTCGTCCTGGCAGTCCGGTTTCTGGAGAAGGGTCATCAAGTGGTGAATTTTCCTATGCTCAGGTACCGGAATATGACGGACAGCCCTATGCTGTGATCAATAACAATGTGCCGTATTTTAAGGAGTCTGATTTTTCAGAAGAGTCTTTTGAACAATACAGTGAGCTGGATGAGCTGGGACGATGCGGAACGGCGTTTGCCAATGTAGGCATAGATTTGATGCCCACGGAAGGCAGAGGGAATATCGGACAGGTAAAGCCCAGCGGCTGGCAAAGTGTGAAATATGATTTTGTAGATGGAAAATATTTGTATAACCGCTGCCATTTGATTGGATTTCAGCTGACTGCGGAAAATGCAAATAAGAAAAATCTGATTACTGGAACGCGGTTTATGAATGTGGATGGAATGCTGCCATTTGAAAATATGACAGCAGATTATGTGAAGGAAACGAAGAATCATGTTTTGTACCGGGTAACGCCTGTTTTTGAAGGGGATAATCTGGTTGTGTCAGGTGTTTTAATGGAGGCCCAGTCCGTTGAGGATCAGGGGGAAGCGATTCAGTTTAATGTTTTTGTATACAATGTTCAGCCAGGAGTAGAAATTGATTATGCGACTGGAAATAGCACATTGGCAGGGAATAGCGGGACGACAGAGGAGTCTTCTATTCAGGAGTATGTGCTGAATAAAAAATCAAAGAAATTCCATAATCCGGATTGCGCTAGTGTAAGCACGATTGAAAAAGGCAACAAAGAAAGCTATAAGGGAGCCAGGGAGGAATTGGTAAAATCCGGATATGAGCCCTGTGGCCGGTGTAAGCCGTGAAATGCAGCAATATGAGAAGAAGATAGAAATTGGCCGATATGACAATGTTCGGTTTTGAAAGAATCTATATTTGGTGATGAAAAAGTCCTTGATTTCAAGGGCTTTTTTTCTGTCGCTGTAAAAAGAAGGGGAAATGCCGCACTGCTCTGCAGCGGCCTCCTGGGTAAGTCCTAACTCCTCCCGACATTTTCTAATTCGTTTTCCAATTTCGTAATAATCTAGCTTATTCAATGAAAGTTCTCCTGTTAAGTAATTCAAGTTTATTTTACCGATGTGGCGAAGAAAAGATAATGAACTATAGGGATTATTATTATCTATAAGAATTGTGAAGAAAATATCCTGGTTTCAAAGAATGAAGAAGAAAATTTTAATTGTAAATGGGGAGATGATTATCAAAATTTATTGACTTACCTCAGAATTATACATATGATATTATCGCAGTTGTTTAATTTTCTGTGGCTGCAAATGCAGATTGTAGGATGAAAGGACGTCTGCTATATTGCGTAGAGGGGATGAAACTCCATGTGAGTAGTTTGTCAAAGAAATCCACTTTTCCAGCAGTATTTTCAGTTAACGTGATGCGGAAAATACTGGATAATAAAGAAAATACAGATCGTATATTCTTTAGTCTAAAACAGGCAGAAAGGGGAAGTGTATGATAATTGCGGCAACAGGAAGTTTACAGGCAGCTCCAAATGCTCCGATTGTATATCGAGGGGATTATGAAACGATATTTCCAATGATGAGAGAGGACGGCTATCATGGAACAGAACTGCATATTCTGGATTCACGGGATATAGACAGAAAAAAACTGTACTATCTTCTGAAACAGAATCAGCTGGTTCTTACTTCCATAGGAACGGGAGCAGCTTATGGAAAATGGCATTGGAATATTGCAGATCGCGATGAGAAAATCAGGAACCTTGCAGTTGAATGTCTGAAGGAGCATATGATTACAGCCAGTCCTTACCGGGGTGTGGTAATTTTGGGTTCTATGCAGGGGCGGTTTCGAGATGCTGGTTCCAGAGAGGAATTTGTATACAACGTAGAGGAAAGCTTATATCGGCTGGATCGGCTGGCAGAAGAATATGATGTTACTGTAGGATATGAGATTATGAATCACTATGAAAGTGATTTCCTTTTCCGTATTTGTGATGGCATAAGATTTATGGAAGAACATTCCTTTAAGAGGATTGGACTTCACATTGATACCGTACATATGAATATAGATGAAAGCGATCTGGGAAATGCTGTTCGGACAGCAGGCAGCTGGATCAGACACGTTCATATAGCGGATAATGACAGATATTATCCAGGACATGGTCACATGAATTTTAGAGAGATTCTGCAGGGGTTAAAGGATATTGGATACAGCGGAGCACTGGCCCTGGAAACCTTCAGCAGACCAGATATGAGGACTTGTGGAAGAAAGTCTCTGGAGTATCTTAGGTTTGTAATGGAGGAGGTTTATGGGGGACGGAAGGAATAAACGGTTTGTCAGCATTGGGAAAAAGATAGTCTGGGCTATTACGTTTTTTATGTTTTTATTTATTATTCTATTTTCCCTATATATTTATTATTCCATGCAGAAAAACGCCATGGAACGATATGAACAGAATGTGATGATTGATACGGAAATTGCAGGAAATAATATTGATTATTATGTGGAAAGCATGATTAGGGCAACAAAGTCCGTTTATATTAACCATCCGCTGATGGAATTTTTGAAAAATCATCACAGCAAAAAAGAATTAGCAGATAATGAGGGCCGAATTATGGATTATTTCAATTCGGTGTATTATACATCTACAGTAGCATCCCAGATTTATCTGGCTATGCCGGAAGAAAACCTGTCCCTGCTATATGAACCCAGATATCTTAAGATTTCTGATGCACCGATTTGTGGAAGCGTGGAAATTCCTGAAATGGAAAGCCACATGGATGTGTTTATTGAACCGACCCATGTGAAAACCAGCTATGGACACAATCTTCCTGCAATGGAACAGTATCCTGCAGACGAGCTGGTATTTACGATATGGCTTCCTATTTCCAATCTTCCAGCGGATTCAAAGCCTATTGCTTATCTGGCAATTGATTTTCCAATTTCATTTATTACCAGTAACTGCGGAAGTGTTTATTCCCAGAAAGAGCTGCTCTATGTTATCGATGAGGAACAGACGGTGATTGCGGCAAGTGATCCGGCGGCAGTGATGAAAAGTTTTCAGCAATTTTATCCGGGCTACAAACATTCAGATGAAAAGGAGATTCTGGTAAAATATAAGGAACAGCTGATTGCAGAAACGAAAATTGATTCCCGGTATTTTAACTGGAGTGTGGTCAAGGTGACGCATCTGAAAGATGTGTATGCACTGACGGCAGAACAGCTGGCATCGATTCTGTTCCTGTTTGGTATTCTGGCAATTCTGGTTCTGGCTATTATTTCCCTGCAGATTTTGAAATATGTCCGTTCCCTTCGGCAGATTACAAGTTATATGGAAAAGGGCCGTGAGGATTTATGCTGGGATTATGACAGGCAGATTTCAGATTATATCATATATCGGGAAAAGGATGAAATCAGTTCTCTGATTGAGTCCTTCCAGCGATTAATGGACTCCTTAAAGGAACATGAGATCCAGAAATATGAGCTGCAGCTGGCCTATACAAAATCTGAGCTAAAGACTATGCAGGCACAGATAAATCCTCATTTTATCTATAATGTAATTCAATGCTTTGCGACAAATGCGCTGAAGGATCACAATTTGAAGCAGTATCAGATGATTTCATCCTTTGGACAGATGCTGCATTATGCGATGGTGCTGGAACCATTTATGGTGGCAACGGAAAAGGAAATTGAATACGTAGAACGTTATGTGTCTCTGCAGCAGATGCGGTTTGACAGAAAACTAGATATGGTTTATGAAATAGCCCCGGAAAGTTCAGATTTTAAAATTCCCAAAATGTCGGTTCAGCCGCTGGTGGAGAATGCCTTGAATCACGGAAATTTGATGAAAAAAGACGGCAGTGTCATCCGGATTAAAACGGAATTTGAGAACGAACAGTATCGTTTGCTGGTAGAGGATAATGGAGTTGCTGTGGCAGATGAAGCAGTAAAGCGGATTTATAATACAATCAACCAGCTGAAGAAAAAACTGATGAATCGAGATTCTACAGAGGGAAGCAGCCAAGAATTAGCGTTAGAGTATTCTTTTAAAGAGGATGAAAATCATAATCATTTTATTGGCATTGAAAATGTATTTTCAAGGCTTCTTCTGAGTTTTGGAAGCTGTGATTTTAAAATTTATGCAAATAATATCGGTGGGACAAGTGTGGAGTTTTGTGTTCCCATGAAAGAAAAAGTTTCCGGGAGGTGACGACAATGAAGGTATTAATTGTAGATGATGAAAGTCATGTAAGGGATGCGATACAGCTGCTGCTTCCCTGGGAAACTATGAATTTTGATACGATTCTGACAGCAGAAAGCGTTCCAGCAGCAATTAACCAGATTCAGGAAGAGCAGCCTGAGCTTGCGATTGTGGATGTGGTGATTGGCGATACTCTGGGCATGGAAATTATGAACTATATAAATGATCAGAAGCTGGATATAAAAGTGGTTGTTATTTCCGGCCATGATGATTTCCAGTATGTACGGGCAATGTTTATTCTGGGAGCATTGGAGTATCTGCTAAAGCCGATTGAACAGGACAAGTTGTTGGAGGCAGTAAAAAAGGCGGTATCTCAGATTCATACAAAAGAAGAACAGGAAGAATTTGCAGTTGATAAGAAGTTTAAGAAAATTTCTCCAGATTATCGCCATGGACTTTTGAGAAAGCTTTTTCGTCCAGAACTGTCTGAGCGCGTTTTTGAAGAATTGCTTCGCATTTCTCCCCAAATTCGTTTTTGCAGCCGATGTCAGATCCTTCACTGTACAGGAAGTACGCTTCCGGTACATGAAGAGGGCTATATGCTGAAGCTGAGCCGTTTGCTGAACAGGATTCAGGAAAAGCTGGAGACGGAAAAAAAGGGGACTGTGTTTCAGAATATGCAGCCATCTATGGATATTGTTATTTTGATTTATGGAACCGAAGAAATGGATTTTGAACGGGAAATCCAGGAATTAAAGATGCTGGCAGTCAGTGAAAACTGCGTTCTGAATTTGGGATGCAGCCGGATATGCTCTTTTCCGAAGGGATTAGAGTCAGCCTGGAAGGAAGCCAGAATGGCGGCGGATTATCTGACAGGAACAGGAATTTTTGCTGTCCGGGAATATCAGGAGAGTATGACGGGAATTCATCTGAGAGAAAATTTTCATTTGGAAAATGCCCTTTATTCTGCGGTACTTTTGGGAAATATTGTTTCTGTAGAAAACCAGCTGATAAAATGGGCAGAGACGGTAATGGCTCAATCTCCCTGTACGATTGGACTTCTGCGAGGGGTCTGGGATGGCTTCTTTGCTATGTTTCGAAAATGGGAGCGGGCAGCAGAAATCACAGATGAGGAATTGCTTTTGGGAGGAACGGTGAAAAGCTTTGGAGATGTTCTCCTGGGTTCCTGGGAAGGAACTATGAATCGAATGTACAGCTGCTTTCTGAAGATGATTGCAGAGTTTATTGAAAGCAAAAAAGAGATACAGAACGCATCTGGTATGATGCCAAAGGTTGTAGATTTTTTAGAGCTGAATTACATGACAAAGGTATCTCAGCAGGAGTGTGCAGATTATTTTCATATAAATAAGGACTATTTAAGCAGAGCATTTAAAAAGCATACAGGAATCGGAATGGCCAAATATCTGAATAATATTCGGATCAGGAAGGCAAAAGAGCTGCTGAGGACTACGGATCTGCAGATCCAGGAAATTGCAGATCAGGTGGGATATTTTGACTCAAAATATTTTTCTCGCCAGTTTAAGACAGCAACGGGAATGACTCCAGCCCAGTACCGGCAGGAACTGTAGCATATGGAGTTAATAACCTTGGGGCAGTCCTGCACCTCATCAAAGATAATGAGGGTCTTTTCAGGCAAGATTTTTTGACCGCTGGCAAACATCAAATTTTGTAGAATCCGCTCTACGTCCTTGGTAGTTTCAAAAAAATGTTTGTATTCTTCGTTTTCGTCAAAGTTAAAGTAGGCTGTATTTTCATAACAGCGTCTGCCGAATTCTTTCAGAATCCAGGTCTTACCCACCTGACGTACACCTTTCAAGATTAAAGGCTTGCGGTAGGGAGAATTCTTCCAATCCAGTAACTTTTTTAAGATAAATCGTTCCATAGAGTCACCCCTCACATTTTTATATATAATAGTACGCTTCTCCGGAAGAGGTCAAAATAATCCCCCTTCTGGTCAAAATTATAAGTACGAATAAAATGACAGCGATGGTAATATGTGACTAGAAAAAAGAGAAAATACATTTGTTATTTATCATAAGTGACCATAAAAGAAGGGGGATGTTTTATTTTGAAGAAACTAAAGACCAAGAGAAAACCATTAAAAGCCCGTGACATTGGCAATTATGCTGTTTTTATTGGGCCGACTATGGTTTTGTTCACGCTTCTGTTCCTGATTCCTCTGGTAAGTGAGATTTTTTATTCTTTTACCAACTGGAACGGAATTGATCCCACTTTTAAATTTATGGGTATTAAAAACTATATTAGAGCCATTAAGGACGAGACCTATTGGACATCTTTCTGGTTTACTATTAAGTTTTCCGCTTACGTTGTTATTATTTCTAATCTGATTGGATTTACCTGGGCTTATCTGCTTTCGGGTGATATTCCTTACAGAAATTTCTGGCGGGCGTTAATTTATGCTCCAAGAATTATTGGAGGCGTTGTTCTGGGCTTTCTGTGGAGATTTATTTTCCAGAATGTTTTTGTACAGTTTGGAGAATGGAGCGGAATTGAGTGGTTTTCTCAGCAGTGGTTTACCACACCGGAATCTTCCTTTTGGGCGCTGGTTATTGTTATGACATGGTCTTTGTCGGGCTATCTGATGATTATTTATAACTCCGGTCTTGCGGCAATTTCCAAGGACTATTACGAGGCGGCAAGAGTAGATGGAGCTACGAAGTGGACAGCTTTAAAGTCAATTACGCTTCCTCTGCTGAAGGGAACGACGACCAGATGCCTGTTCATTGCGATTAACTGGGCAATGCTTTTGTATGATACCAATATTTCTCTTACAAACGGTAATCCCTACAGAACATCAGAAGGCGTTATGATGAATATTTACGCAACGGCATTTAGAAGTAATCAGATTTCCTATGGCGCTGCGAAATCCGTACTGTTTATTCTTGTGCTTTTGGTTGTTTCCTTTGGCCAGATGAAATTAACATCCAGAAAAGAGGTGACGATGTAATGAAAAAAAGAAAAATTATAAATACATCCCTGGCTCTGGCGCTGATTATTTTCAGCTGTGCATTGGTGTTGATTCCTCTGTACTTTACAGTTTTAAATTCCTTTAAGCCTTATCCGGAAATTGCGGCAAATATTGCGGCATTTCCCCAAAGCCCTACGCTGGATAATTTTAAGGAAGCATGGAAACGGCTGGACTTTTTGAATGTGTTAAGAAATACGCTTATTATAACGGTCTTTTCTGCAGTAGGAACGGTTGTGTTAAGCGGAATGACTGGTTACTGGCTGACCAGACATCCTAACTGGTTTACAAAGCTTTGTTACG
>OHBO01000764.1_pt1 | contig 12248 bp, 9 predicted proteins | sample 1577431 | NCBI WGS metagenome assembly OHBO01 (sample SAMEA3879544, study PRJEB24766) | human gut metagenome | biome: human-associated habitat; feature: feces | place: USA | collected 1985/1987
ATTAATCTTTTCATTCCAATATACAGTAAATTTCCATCTGTACTGTGCTTCTGCATCTGAAACATTCTGTGTCTCGTAAAGTCAACACCATCTGCCATAACTACATTTGCTAAAATATGAGCAAAAAAATACACTATTTTTTCAGAATAGGGGCCCTCTCCTTCACTGTATTCTTTTAAAATATGGCTAAATTCTCCATCGTGATCCAAATATAACTGGTCAAGAATATCATCTTTTCCCTTAAAATAATGATAAAAAGTTCCTGTAGTCATTCCAGCAAAAGAAGCAATTTCTCTCACTCCAACATCCTCAATTTTTTTTTCATTAAATAATTTTGCTGCTGCTTCCATCAATTTTTTCTTGGAACGTCTGGCTTTTTCTTCTTGTTTTTCTCTGCTCATATAGACTTACTCCTATCCTATACTTCAGATATTATATAACATTTCCGCCAGTTTTCAAAGCTTGAAAAAGCAACAGGTGGTTTTTTCCATCCTGCTGCTTCCCGATAATATTCTTACGCAATAATAGTAAATCCAGATAAAGTAACTAGTCCGGCAAATATCGCTGCTGGAATTACACCAATCCATATATTTCCAAACTTGCGATATAGATATGTTACAATTCCTGTTGTTCCTCCCATCATGTAGCAATATCCAAAAGCGAAATCAAGAGCTCCGCAACTGGTGTTTTTTCCAGTTCCATATATATCAATCTGCGGTATTAAAGTTTCTCCTGTCCCAATCATCATGCTTCCACCATATTGAATCATTAATAAAATAAATAGTGCCAATGCTGTCAATACTGTATTCACGGCAACTGCAATCCACATATCTTTTTTTTCATTTCCAGTAGATGGAAGTACCCTCTGGTTCATATTTCCAACAAACATAACAAAGAAAATGATTAGTATATAAGGAATTGCCCTCACAAGTCTCATAGGGCATAATTTCAGATAAGTAGATAAATTCCACACCTGATAATTAATTCCTAAGAATCCCTCCATTAACCCCAGCCACACAAAAACAAATGTAACACAGATTAAACCTAAAAGAAAACCTTTTGCGGGTTTACTCCAGTCAATTTTTGTTTCATTTTCTCCACCTAATGCAAACTCTGAAAAATGCATAGGCTTCCCTTCCTTTTTCCGTTTGGCAGCCGTTATAAACATCCGAACAATTCCAATAAATGCTAATACCAGCAGCCATCCCATAATTCCATTTAAGTTTGCTGATGTCAAAAATTTAGACCACGGTGTTCCTGCACCAGTCCACAACATAACATATGCTGACACTGGGACAAATATTATCGCTGGAATAACAACCGAAAATACAATATCTATAATCCAAGCTTTCATTCCTGAACGTGGTTCTTTTACTGGAACCGGATTTGCTGCTGATGCAAAAAAAGGATTTTGCATTAATAAATTAATCATTGATGCTAAGAAGAACATCATAGCAATACATGCAATTCCTGAGAAAATCTGCTGTGGAAGCCAAAATGTATCCTTTATAGAAAGCGGAATTGGCTCTTCATTTACAGCCGCTTCAAAAGAAAGGATTGCTTCTATTGTTTTTCCACTTATATTGCCTGTCTGATGCAATGTTCCGTCTATTTCCGAATATCGGAACAAATGACCATTACGCTCATAATCCTGATCAGGAACTAGATTCTCCACCCCAGATGCCTCTTCAACATATGCTGTACAATCTGTTGGATTTCCAATAAAGAAATAATCATACTGATCCGCCGTAGACTTAATCAAGCAAAAATTTGTATTTACTTCATCAATACCTCCGGCCATTTGAATCATAAATGGTCCAAATACCTCACAAATACTCTTTACTTTATCAGGCATATGTTTATATGTTTGAAGTACCGTCTGAGTCCCTGCAGAGTATCCTATTAAATTCATAGAATCTTTTTCTACATACGGAAGACTGTTTCCATACTCAGCAACACTGATTGCCTGAATACCACGATCAATGGACGGATCTGATTCTCCTCCTCCCTGAAGATCTGGTGACAAAACAACATATCCCCGACGTGCCAACTCCATACTCCAGGTATCATTAGAATGGGCATGATTTGATCGTCCATGATAAATGATTGCCAACGGTGCAGGTGTTTCGTTTGTCGCATTTTCAGGAAGATACAGCAGTGTACTCACTGTTGTTCCGTCTTGACTTGTAAGATTTAAACGCTTGATAGAAACTTTTCCCCAATCCGTCTGAAATCCCCAAATGCAAATCGTGCATGCTGCAAGTACTGCCAAGCATACTGAAAAAAAACGTAGTGCATGATTCTTTTTCCCCATAATGTCCCTCCCTTAATAAAATATAACAGGTTATGTTTTATATATAACACGTTATATTTTTTATGTCAAGACATTTCATACAATTATGTTGTTTCTTTTTCCTGATTTTACAGTGTTTTTCACCAAAACAAAAAAAGAATGAGGAACTTCCTCATTCTTTTTTTGGGGATTTCAATAAAAAACTCCCTACAATTTCGAATATCCATAGCTGTTTACCAGCGCATCCAGCTTCTGTCCCTTTTGACAGAATGGACACTCGCGAAAATCAAATGCCTGATAATCCGGAAGTTCCCGTTTGGTGTAAACACTGTGAATCGGAATCCCGTCCACCTGATCCACAGCTGTAAAAATGGCAGAAATCCCCTGCAATATACCGCCGTAATACTGAATACATTCCATTCCCTTTGCAATGGTTTTTCCTGTAGTCACCACTGCAAGAAGAAGGATATTCTTTCCCTTAATCATCGGCTGCAGATTATCCCGAAAGATCATCTGACTGTTACTGTTAAATTCCGGACTGACCACATAAACTGTCTGGTGGGCATTTCGGGACATCACTCCTGCCTGGGTCAGCTCATCTGCCAGATAAGCGCCTACCACCTGCATTCCTTCCAGACAAACAATCGTATCTACTACTGTGTTGTACACATAAGCTCCAACCAAAGCTCTGGCCGTTTCCCGGGCTTCACTCTGCCTTGATTTAAGCGTAGTGCTGTCAAGGTAATAATTAACGTGGGCGTGATTTGTTGCAAAATGTCCAGGCGTAACCTTAAGCGGTACCTGGCTGGTTGACAGTTTAAATGTTCTGCTATCCATAAAATGCCCTCCTTCCCCGTTTTCCAGTTCTCTGTGTACCGGAAACTCTGCCGTTTTCAGTTACTTGTATTATACTATAAAAAGGAGGGCTGGAGAACTCATTTTCTAGGCATTTTCTGTAAAATAATTAGCCAGACGGGCAAACTGTTCCAGAGTCAGAGCCTCCCCGCGCACTGTTGCCGGAACGCCGAGACTTTCAATTGCCCTGGCAATCTGCTCCTTGGAATAATGCAGCTCTGAGGAATTGTTCAGGCCATTCTGAAGAGTTTTTCTCCGCTGATTAAAAGAAGCACGAATCAGACGGAACATCAGCCCTCTGTCCTTTACCTCAACCGGCGGCTTCTGATGTCTGGTCAGCCGAATTACCGCGGATCCTACATTAGGACGGGGAATAAAGCAGTTGGGCGGAACATTCGCCACAATATAAGGCTCTGCATAATATTGAACAGCCAGAGACAATGCTCCGTAATCCTTTGAGCCAGGGCCGGTCTGCATCCTGTCTGCCACCTCTTTCTGCACCATAACCGTAATATTATCAATAGGAACTTCACTCTCAAACAGCCCCATGATAATCGGCGTTGTAATATAATAGGGCAGATTTGCCACAACCTTAATGGGCCGGCCGCCATTATATTCTTCTGCCAGCTTTTTAATATCCACCTTGAGGATATCCTCGTTAATGACCGTGATATTATCATAATCCTTTAAGGTATCTTTCAGAATCGGAATCAGATTCGAGTCAATCTCCACTGCAACTACCCGGCCGGCTGCCTCAGCAAGACACTGAGTCATTGTGCCGATTCCGGGACCGATTTCCAAAACCATATCCTCTTTTGTCACTCCTGCAGCCCGGATAATTTTATCCAGCACATGCGTATCAATCAAAAAATTCTGTCCGAATTTTTTTTGAAAGGCAAATTCATACTTTTGAATCACTTCAATTGTGTTCTTGGGATTGCCTAATCTGTTTTCCATGCAGTTCCATCCTCTCACAAATCTTTCACATTTTTTCCATATTCCAGTCACATTTTTCAGGTATATTAGTTATTGTCAGCAACATAAATACGCTTTTAACTTTTTTTCATGCACATGCCGGCAGGATCCCCCTCAAACCCTGCCGGCCTTTCCTTATTTTCACGGAATCTCCCGACAGCCCTCTTTTCGTTGATTTTCCTACGCTTTTTCCGGATTTACAGACGATACAGATTTCTTGCATTCTGATTGGTGATCTTTATCACCTCTTCCGGTGAGATGCCTTTTATCTGGCTGATCGCCTCTGCCACATAAGGAAGATTCAAAGAGGAATTGCGTTTTCCCCGATTAGGAACAGGGGAAAGATAGGGGCAGTCTGTCTCCAGAACAATCCGGTCAAGCGGCATATACTCCACTACCTCTTTCAGCTTTCTCCCATTATTGAAGGTCACAACTCCACCGATTCCCAGATAAAATCCCATATTCAGATACTCTCTGGCCATCTCTGTTCCGTAAGAAAAGCAGTGAATCACTCCGCCGATTTCTCCTGCCTTCTCTGCCTTCATAATATCAAGCGTATCCTGGGCCGCATCCCTGCTGTGAATAATCACAGGAAGCTTTACCTCTCTTGCCAGCTGAAGCTGGCGCACAAACCAGTGATTCTGAATCTCCGGATCCGGCTCTTTCCAGTAATAATCCAGTCCGATTTCGCCAATGGCTACGACCTTTTTTTCACCGGAAACGTGCTTCAGCCAGTCCATCAAATTGTCGTTTAATTCCTCTGTTTCACTGGGATGAACCCCTACAGCGCCATAAACAAAGGGGTATTTTTTCATCAGCTCCAGAGTGTTTTTTGTTGTCTGAATGCTGGCTCCCACATTGACTACTGCTTCAATTCCATGAGTATTCAGGCTGTTTAAAAGCTCATCCCGATCCTCCTGAAATGCCTCATCATCATAATGAGCATGAGTATCAAAAATCATATTATGACCTTCCTTCTGATTGTTTTTCGGAAAATTTCCTGGATATTTGTTTACAAAAATGTATATATCAGCGCAAACACAGCCATGTGCGCCGGATAAAATAAATAACCTGCATATTTACTTTTTCCTTTTCCCCGTGTTCCATTATAAAGAAAAATAAGAACAAAGGACAAAGCAAGTGTCGGTAAATATACCAAAATCTGATTGATCACTGCCATCCATAAAAAACCTGCAATGCACATATATTTACGATCCCACCGGAACCAATAAAAAAGTGCTATCAGCATAATTCCTATATATCCATAATCACATCGCACGATCCAGGCAATCACACAAAAAAGGAAGATCACAAATAACTGGGCCAAAAGCTCCGGCTGAAAAGCGCCTGAAATATGACTTCTTCCCTGATCCAAAGCATTCTTTTTTCGAATATCAAGTCTCTCCAGCACTTCCATCATCAGCAGTCCCAAAAACAGTGTTATCATCACATTCTGGGAACTCCAATCAACAAAAAGCCTGGTTCCGCTGGTAAGCAGATCAAATGGAATCTCTGAAATCAGGGAAAATATTCCCAGGCGTATTGCGTATCGCCGCCTGCTCTTTGTATGTAAAAAACCTTCCACCAGCAAAAAACAAAAAACAGGAAATGCAGTCCGGCCAATCGCCCGCAGCACACGATACAGCAGAAAAAGTGCCGATAATTCTTCCCCTGCCTGCAATGCAGGCGTTAGCATTCCCACTCCGATAAACAGATATGCCATATGATCAATAAGCATACTGACAACGGCAATCAGCTTTAACTGATTGCCGTTAAATCCCATCCGCATTTTGTCTGCGTCCCTATTAACAAATCTCTGCGCCTGCCGGCATCTTCTTTTCCGGAACCATCAAAGAAAGCTTGCCCTCTGCATCTTCCGCGCACAGAATCATACCTTCAGACATTACTCCGGCCAGCTTTGCAGGCTTTAAATTTACCAGAACCATCACCTTTTTGCCCACCATCTCTTCAGGAGAATAGTGTGCCTTAATGCCGCTGACAATCTGCTTTACCTGGCTTCCGATCTTCACCTGAGAGCAAAGCAGCTTTTTGGACTTGGGCACTGCTTCACAGGAAATAATCTCGCCAACCTGGAACTGCATTGCTGCAAAATCATCATAGGAAATCTCCGGCTTTGCCTCAATATCAATCACCGGCTCCTCCTGCTTTTCCTCTGCGTCAGCTGCGCCGTTTTCTGCTGCGGCAGCTGCCGCCTGCTCTGCCTGAAGCTTCTCTGCCTTTTCCAGAACCTCCTTCACATCCATACGGGCGAAGAGAATTTCCGGCTTGTCTGTTATCTTTCCGCCTGACGGATACAGACCAAAGGTATCCATCTGATCCAGAGTTCTCTTTTCTGCCTGAAGCTGAGACAGAATCTTCTCAGAGGTTTCCGGCATAAAGGATTCCAGAAGAGAAGCACCAATGGTAATTGCCTCTACCAGATTGTAGAGAACCGTTGCCAGACGGTCCTTCTTATCCTCATCCTTAGCCAGAGCCCAGGGCATAGTCTCATCAATATATTTGTTGCAGCGGCGGAAAATGCCAAAGATCTCGGTAATAGCATCTGCTACTCTCAGCTGATCCATTTTTGCTACCGTTTTCTTCACAGCATCAAGTACCACTGCCTTTAAGTCCTCATCTACTGCCTCAGCTGCGCCGCCGTTTCTTACAGTTCCGTCAAAGTATTTGTTGGACATGGAAATCGTGCGGTTGACCAGATTTCCCAGGATATTTGCCAGATCAGAGTTCAGCCGCTCTACCATCAGCTCCCAGGAAATGACGCCGTCATTATCAAAGGGCATCTCATGAAGAACAAAATAGCGGACTGCATCCACACCAAAGAAATCTACCAGCGTATCTGCATACAGAACATTTCCTTTGGATTTACTCATCTTGCCGTCGCCCTGAAGCAGCCAGGGATGTCCAAACACCTGCTTGGGAAGGGGCAGATCCAGAGCCATCAGGAAAATCGGCCAGTAAATTGTATGGAAACGGATAATATCCTTACCAATCAGATGGAGATCTGCCGGCCAGAATTTATTAAACAGCTCGCCGTGATTGCCATCACAGTCATAGCCCAAACCAGTAATATAGTTGGTCAGAGCATCCAGCCATACATAGGTTACATGCTTCGGATCAAAGGATACCGGAACGCCCCAGGTAAAGGAGGTTCTGGATACGCACAGATCCTGCAATCCTGGAAGCAGGAAGTTGTTCATCATCTCATTTTTCCGGGATACCGGCTGAATAAACTCCGGATGCTCATTAATATAAGCAATCAGGCGATCCGCATACTTGCTCATTTTAAAGAAATAAGCCTCTTCCTTTGCTGGCTGAACCTCACGGCCACAGTCAGGACATTTGCCGTCTACTAACTGAGATTCTGTAAAGAAAGACTCACAGGGAGTACAGTACAGACCTTCATAATAGCCCTTGTAAATATCACCCTGATCATACAGCTTTTTGAAAATCTTCTGAACCTGAGCCTCGTGATCCTTGTCCGTAGTACGGATAAACTTGTCATAAGAGGTGTTCATCAGATCCCAGATCGTCTTAATCTCTCCAGCAACGCCGTCAACAAAATCCTGGGGAGATACGCCTGCTGCCTCTGCTTTTAATTCAATCTTCTGGCCATGCTCGTCTGTTCCTGTCTGGAAGCGGACATCATAACCTTCTGCTCTTTTAAAACGGGCAATGCTGTCTGCCAGCACAGCCTCGTAGGTGTTTCCAATATGGGGTTTTCCGGATGTATACGCAATCGCGGTAGTGATATAATATGGTTTTTTACAATTACAATTCTGATTCTGACACATGAGCCATTTCCTCCAAATTATAGAAATAAGTAATCAAACTATAGCATAAACCGCCCGAAAACACAAGGAATCCGGGCGGAATGTTACATAAGTTGTAATTTTATTGAGTATAGATTATAATAGGAACACTTAGGAGGATTCATTTATGCATACAAAAAGAACCTGGTTTTCCGGCCCCTTTGCGGCCCTGCTTCTCTGTGTGGCTCTGCTTTCCGGGTGTGTGCCGCGGCCCTCGGCGGACACAGCTACTACAGCAGCGCCCTATCCCCAGGAAGAGAAGCTTCCCTACGAACAGTATCAGGAAAATGAACTGAAGGAACAGTCGCGATTTTCCCAACTAGAAGAACAATTATTCCGCGAACAGGTACGCGGCTGCCAGCTGGATCTTCAGTATCTTCTGCGGCATCCGGAAAATTTTGGAATTTCTTCTGCGGAAAATCTCTTCGCGCCGATTTCTATGGATGCCATGGAAGAAAACAGGCAGACCCGACAGCAGCTGAAGGAAGAGCTGGACTCATTCTCTCCTGCGCTCCTTTCTGAAAAGCAGAAGGTCACCTTTCACATTCTGCAAAGCCTTTTAAAAACAGAAGCTTTAAGCGAAGGGCTGGAGCTTTACTATCAGCCGCTTTCTGCAACCATAGGCATACAGGCTGAACTTCCGATTCTGCTGTGTGAGTACTCTTTTTATGAAAAACAGGATGTAGAGGAATATCTTGCGCTGCTGGATGCTATTGATGATTATTACAAGGAGATCCTCGCCTTTGAACAGCAGAAGGCTGATGCCGGTCTGATGATGAGCGACACCTGCATCGACCATGTCATCGAATCCTGTGAAAGCTATCTTTTAGTTCCGGGAAACAATTTTCTCATCGACAGCTTTAACCAGCGGCTGGAGCAAATTGCCGATCTGACAGAAGAAGAAAAAACCTCATTCCGCCAGCGCAATGAACAGCTTCTGGAGGAGAGCTTCGTTCCCGCCTATCAGACACTGATTGACGGCATGAAAGCGCTGAAGGGTACAGGAACCAACGAGGGCGGTATGTGCGGATTTCCTGACGGAAAAAAATATTACAAATATCTGGTCTATGCCAGTACCGGCACCTCATACCAGTCCGTAGAAGAGCTGATTGCCGCTGTGGAGCAGACCATCAATAAAAAGCTAAAAGAAACCTCTGCCATTTTAAAAGAGCATCCGGAGTTTGGCAGCCTTCTGGAAACCAGCCAGTTCCGCCAGACAGAACCGGCTGCTATGCTGGAAGAATTAAAAACTCTGACTGCCACTGACTTTCCACCGCTTCCAGAGTGCAGCTACACACTGAAGGACGTCCCCAAGGCTCTGGAGCTTTCCTTAAGCCCGGCCTTTTACCTGACATCCCCCATTGACGACATTACTGACAATGTCATTTATATTAACCACAATCCTCAGTATACCTCCGAGTCCCTGTACCCGACCATTGCTCATGAGGGGTATCCGGGACACCTGTACCAGAATGTGTATTTCCACAGCTCCGATGCTTCTGATTTGCGGAAAATTCTGTCCTTTAATGGCTACAGTGAAGGATGGGCTGCCTACGTAGAAGCACTTTCCTACACTCTGGATAATGGTCTGGATCCGGAATTTGGGCGCCTGCTGGCATCTAACTCCACGGCAATTCTGGGGCTTCATGCCTATCTGGATCTGGCTGTCAATTATCTTGGCTGGGATCGAAATCAGGTTGCTGAATACCTTTCTCAGTTCTATGAGGATCCAGGCGCTGTCAGTGATGCCATGTTTGAAGCCATGATCGAAAATCCAGCCAACTATCTGTCTTATTTTGTAGGCGCTATGGAAATTCAGAATATGCGTGAAAACGCAGAGAAAAATCTGGGCTCCCGATTCATCCCTTCAGAATTTCATAGATTTATTCTGGATATGGGAAATGCCCCCTTTGACGTGATTCAGCCCTACTTTACCTCCTGGCTGATGGAACAGAAAATGTAACAAACTTTCAGATGAAAAAATGAGACAAACGGTACCCTGATAGTTGAGCACAGTCTCTTTTTCTGTGTCTCGCTATCAGGGTACCGTTTGTCTCTTACATGTTTAACAATTTATAAATTTCCTATGAAAAATTCCTGCGCAGCTCGCACCCGTTCACGCTCTCCTCCTTCATGTCCAAAACCAGGAAGAATTTGAAGCTCTGTTTTTACCCCCCAGTCTTCAAGGTTTTTCTGAAGACTTTTCATTCTCTCTACACGGTTTGTACCGTATGGGGAGTCCCCTATAAACTTTGTATCATTTTCTCCGACAGTAATCTGAACTGGTATTTGTTTCACTGCCTCAATATCCACAGATTTTCCAAAATATTCTTTAAAATCTCTGACTCCCCAAAAGTAATCTTCATTCAGATCGAGAAAAGTCGGGCGCCCCGGAGCGCCAATAGAAACAGCCAGCAGCCGCTCTGGATGAGCAAACAGAAACCTGTTGGTAAACTGTCCGCCTCCAGAATGTCCAAAAAGGAAAAAACGCTCTGTATGGATACCGGGATATCGGTTTGCCATATCTTCTACCATATCCAGTAAAATTTGATCATACCGGATTCCATCACATGATAAAAGCTTGTAGCTGTTAAAATCATCATGATCAATCAATCCTCCGGGAAACAATGGAGCCAGAATTGCGATATGATTCTGATCTGCTAATTCTTTAGCTTCTCGAATATAATCTTCTACCGCACAGCCGGTTCCATGAATAATTACCATCAAACGGTAATCTGGATTTTTTTCGTCATAATAACTATCCGGAAGATGAGCCCAATAGGAAAACCTCTGGTCTGCAGGACAATACCACAGCATATTCAGATATGCATTTCCAAATAGATTTTTTTGTTGTTCCAATGTTAAATTGGATACTAATGGATTTTTCCCTTCCATGAAATTCTACCTCCAATTTTACAAAAATCGTCCAAAGAAGAAACTTGCTACAACAAGCATGATTGCTCCTCCGATTCTAGATGAAATCTGAGCATATGACATCATTTCCATGCGGTTAGCTGCACCAAGACATTGAACGTCGCCTGAGCCTCCACCATTAGCCATACAAAGACCTGCTGTAAGCATGGCTTCTACCGGATAGAAGTGAAGCAGTCTGCCCACAATAAGGGTTCCCAACATCGCTCCGATAACTGTTACCACAATAATAAGAAGGTTTGCTGGATTGGTAAAAACTTTTGCATAATCACTTAAATTTGTTCCGATCCCTACAGTAATCATTAAGGGGAAGGACATATACTTAACAAAAAACATCTGCATTCCCTTAGCTCCAGCCTTGATATTTGCTGGCAGAATATTGGAAATATTAAGAGCAGCCATAAGAATAACCATAAATGCGAAGGTATGAATGGAAAAACCAAGATCCAGGCGGTTATTTACAATAGAAATATGCTTGGAATAAAGGTCTGCCATTGAAAAACAACAAAGGCCAAGAGCTAATCCAGCAGCATAGTCAGCTATAGTCGGTTTTACTGCTTCCGTTTTGGCTGCTGCATTTTCTACTCCGCGCATAAGCTGACCGTTTCCAGTCCAAGAAGGCTTCGCCTGCCCCAATTTATTCAATAAAGCGCTCATGAAAACGGCCACAAGATTTCCCAGACTGATAATTGCGAATGCTGATGCATACCATGCAGAACCATCACCACCAGTAGCGGCTTCCCACATACGGCTCATGGGCTGGATGCCTGCGCCATTTCCACCGCCCATAACAGGAATCGCGTAAGTTGTAATTGCATCAATCGCTCCAACTCCGGTAATCGCACCGACAATACCAGCAAGTCCCAAAGCTCCTGCTATACCTGCAAGAATCGTTGGAATATATCCTGCAAAAGATTTTATTAACATCTTACGATCAACGGATAAAACGGATCCTGTAATTAAAACCATTATGTAAAGATCAAGGAATCCTGTTGAGCCATTAAAATTATTCAGAGCTTCCTTCGCACCCTCTCCAATCAAATTAAATGTATTCATAGCGCCAGCCATCAGACAGGTGAAAAGCATTCCGCCTCCAAACCAGCTGTTCCAAATCGGAATGTGATCTCCAATCCATCCCAGCATAGTTCCAACGATCAATGCAAAGCCCAATGCTCCAATCATATTAGACAGCATCCAATCTTTTGAAGCTAAAAAAATCATAATAATGTTCAAGACCAAAAACATCCAGAGTGGAAAACCAAGAACTTTCGTATTTTTTAACTTTTCCATAACAACCTCCTGAAATTTTATTTTCACGTCACATTCACCGGTAAATATTACGGATATATTATATAATAATTATT
>OHBO01000779.1_pt1 | contig 12053 bp, 10 predicted proteins | sample 1577431 | NCBI WGS metagenome assembly OHBO01 (sample SAMEA3879544, study PRJEB24766) | human gut metagenome | biome: human-associated habitat; feature: feces | place: USA | collected 1985/1987
TTTATTTTCTGACCTTTGTGATTGGCGTAATGGTGCTTTTGGCCTGGGGGATTGTCCGCAGAGAGTTAAAAAACAGCCGGGAAAGCTTTTATTTTTCCGCATTGCTGATTGTGGTCGGGCTGTGGTTTATCAGGGGAAGTGAGCTGGTTAATCTTCTGGCATCTAACCATATTGCCCTGTCTCACACGGGTTATCTGCTGTTTCTGCAGATTCCTATTCTGTTTTTCTGCTTTTCTGTTTATTATTGGGATATGAAGATTAAGCCCTGGTGGGAGAATTTGTATTTCTTCCTGTGTCTGCTGAATATGGCTGTCAGCGTGGGGCTTCATGTGAACGGAATCCGGGAGTTCAAGGAAACGGCATTTATAACGCATCTTCTTTTGCTGACTGCATTTGGAACGATGTTTGCAGGGATGTTTTTTTATTTTAGAAAGCATGGGGCTGATTATAAAGTAAAAGCTACCTTTTTACCTACTCTGCTTATCCTGGTTTCTACAGTTTGGGATTTGGGGGGATTTTATCGCAATACGCTGGATACCTACAGGGCCGGCGGTCTGGCAAGCCTTCTGTTTGTCACCTGCGTTTCCTGGAGTGTTATTTACGATCTTTCCATGCAGCTGAAGGAGGGACAGGAAAATGCAATTTACAAAAGACTGGCGGTGACGGATTTGCTGACAGGCCTGTATAACCGAAATGCTTATGAAAGATGGGAGCAGAGCTGTCAGGGGATGCTAGGGGAGATTGGGCTTGCGGTGTGTGATTTGAATAATCTCAAATATTATAATGACACATTTGGACATGAAGTCGGAGATCGCTATATTGTGGATGCTGCCGGTCTGATTCAGGAAGCCTGCGGCAGGGAGGGAACCTGTTACCGCATTGGCGGTGATGAATTTCTGGTTGTATGGGAAAGAAAGCCAGACTCTTTTCCATATGCAATAGAACAGTGTCTGAAAAAGCTGGATTTGATGCAGCAGGATTATAATCGGAATTCAGAGTATGTCTGTATGCAGATTGCCTGTGGATATGCTGCGGCAGAACCGGGGGATACCCGGGTGGGAGATATGATTAAACGGGCGGACGGTATGATGTACCGCCATAAAAAGCAGCTGAAAGGGTTTGCAGAAAATTCACAAAGAAATTAGCACGTACCTCTTAATAATGGAAGTTGATTTTTGTCCTGTCTTGTGTATAATGGAAAAATAATTACCGTTCTGGCAGGTGGCAAAATGAGTCTAGATTTTGCAAATCACATTAAAGGTAGGAAAACCGCTAAAGCGTATCGAGATAATTCAGAGTATGTAGATGGGGATGGTAATATTCTTAAAAATTGTGAGCTTACTAGCCCTTCAACAGCAGCTCAGTTTGTGAATGGGCAAAGCACAGATGGTTATACTATTGGGAAGTGTTATTATAATCATAGAAGAAATTCTCGCAGGAGAATCGAAGAATGTAGAGTTCAAAGAGAACCTGCTTATCGTAAAAGGAGGGCTTGCGTATGATGACGGATGAAAAAATCAAAAATTCCAATGAACTGGAGTTTGCTGTATTTTGCATTGAAAATGTAGCGGCAAAGCTGGGTGTGGATGCAGAGCGTGTTTATCAGGCATTTACCGGACAGAGTGATATTTTGAACGGCTACATCGTGCCGGAATATGAAGTGCTGCATACCCAGAGCCGGGAATATATCGTTGATGACCTCCTTGATGTGATGAAAGAAAGGGGTGTGGAAGTATGATTCTCTATCATGGTTCTTTCTTAGAGATTGCTAAGCCAGATTTAGCTCATTCCCGCCCCAATGTGGACTTCGGGCGTGGCCTCTATGTCACGCCGCTATATGAACAGGCTGCAAAGTGGTGCGGCAAGTTCAAACGTCGTGGGAAAGACGGTATTATTTCCCGGTATGAATACGATGAAAGTCGGGAAGTTGAACTGAAAACGCTGAAATTCGATTCTTATTCCGAAGAATGGCTGGACTTTATTTTGAACTGCCGTAGCGGGAAAGATTCGACCGATTACGACCTGGTTGTGGGCGGTGTTGCCAATGATAAGGTGTTCAATACTGTGGAGCTGTTCTTTGACGGGCTGATTGATAAGACGGAAGCTATCAACCGCCTGCGTTATGAAAAGCCGAATCTGCAAATATGTTTCCGCACAGAGAAAGCACTGTCTCTGTTGCATTTTGAAGGGAGTGAAACACTATGACAGCGAATCCGATTTTGCTTCAGAAAAAATATAGCCGTGTTATTGAATGCTTTGCGAAGCAGCAGGGACTCTCGCTGGATGAGGCATTGGATTTCTTTTATCATTCCCAGGTTTATCAGCTGATCCGTGACGGTGTTTCTGATATGCACTGCATGAGCGATGCGTATTTGGCAGAGGAACTGAAACAGGAATATGAGGAGAAAGTGCCTGAAATGCGGTAGTAAAGGAGAAAGAAAATGGCAAAAATAGATCATGCGGCAATTCGCACAACATCTTATGAGGAGGCACAGAAATTTTTTGAAGATGTATTTGAAATGCATATGTGGAGAGAAACTGGGGAAAAGCCAGAACGCAAGTGCTGGTATAAAGAAGGAATCCAGCTCTGTGAAGCAGAAGCAATTAATACAGGCGCAGAGAATGGCTACGATCATATTTCAATCGCGGTAGAATCTGAGTCAGAGATCATGGAGAGGATTAAAGCTTATCCGGTGAAGGCAATCAATGATCATTGGTTTTTACTTCCTGGCGGAACAAAGATCGAATTAAAATCTTTGGCAAACTGGAAAGTGAATGATGTAGAATAACCGCAATAAAGGAAAGCAAGTGAACAAACCCTGTGAAGCCCATAAAATCAAGGCTTCACAAAATCTTCACAAAATAATTAGCACTCATCTCTTGACATGGCTAACAACATGTGTTATATTTCGTATAGAACAAGGAAATCAAGGAAATGCAAGAAATGCACATGTTCCGAAAGGAGGAACAGCTATGAATATTAATAAATTTACTCAGAAGTCTATGGAAGCGGTACAGAACTGTGAGAAATATGCCTATGAGTACGGAAATCAGCAGATTGAGCAGGAGCATTTGTTTTACAGCCTTCTGACTTTGGAGGACAGCCTGATTCTGAAACTGCTGACGAAAATGGGAATTTCCAAAGAGATGATTGTCAATGAGGCAGAGCAGAAGCTGGCGGGACTTCCGAAGGTAAGCGGCAGCAGTCAGGTATATATCAGCAGTGATCTGAACAAGGTGCTGATTCATGCAGAGGATGAATCGAAGGGCATGGGAGATGAATATGTATCGGTAGAGCATATTTTCCTGGCTCTGATGAAGTATGCAGACAGAACCTTGAAGGAGCTGTTCAGGCAGTACAGCATCAGCAGGGATTCGTTTTTGCAGGCCCTGTCTACGGTGCGGGGAAATCAGCGGGTGGTCAGTGACAATCCGGAGGCAACCTATGACACTTTGGAAAAATATGGATATGATCTGGTGGAGCGGGCCAGGGATCAGAAGCTGGATCCGGTGATTGGCCGTGACAGTGAGATCCGGAATGTGGTTCAGATTCTGTCCAGAAAGACAAAAAATAATCCTGTCCTGATTGGTGAACCTGGCGTCGGAAAGACGGCTGTCGTAGAGGGACTGGCTCAGCGAATTGTCCGTGGTGATGTACCGGAGGGCTTGAAAAACCGCAGGCTGTTTGCCCTTGATATGGGTGCGCTTGTGGCAGGAGCCAAGTACAGGGGCGAGTTTGAGGAACGTTTGAAGGCAGTCCTGGAGGAGGTAAAAAAGAGCGACGGGCAGATTATTCTGTTCATCGACGAGCTTCATACCATTGTTGGCGCTGGAAAGACAGAGGGTTCCATGGATGCCGGCAATCTGTTAAAGCCCATGCTGGCTCGTGGTGAGCTGCACTGTATCGGTGCGACGACTCTGGACGAATACAGAAAATATATTGAAAAGGATGCGGCTCTGGAACGTCGTTTTCAGCCGGTTCTGGTGGATCAGCCGACAGTAGAGGATACGATTTCTATTCTTCGTGGAATTAAGGAGCGGTATGAGGTCTTCCACGGAGTGAAGATTACGGACTCTGCACTTGTTTCTGCAGCTGTTTTGTCGGATCGTTACATTACGGATCGATTCCTGCCGGATAAGGCCATTGACCTGGTGGATGAGGCCTGCGCTCTGATTAAGACGGAGCTGGATTCCATGCCTGCAGAGTTGGATGAGCTGTCCCGTAAAATTATGCAGCTGGAGATTGAAGAGACGGCTCTGAAAAAAGAGACGGATCATTTGAGTAAGGAGCGTCTGGAGACGCTGCAGAAGAATCTGGCAGAGCTTCATGAGGAGTTTGCAGGAAAGAAGGCACATTGGGAGAATGAGAAATCTTCTGTAGACCGTTTGTCGGCTCTTCGTGAAGAGATAGAGCAGGTGAACCGGGATATTGCCACAGCCCAGCAGCAGTATGATTTGAATAAAGCGGCAGAGCTGCAGTATGGACGGCTTCCTCAGCTGCAGAAGGAGCTGGCGACAGAGGAAGAGAAGGTGAAAACTCAGGATTTGAGTCTGGTTCATGAAAGTGTTACAGAAGATGAGATTGCCCGGATTATTTCCCGGTGGACAGGAATTCCTGTAAGCAAGCTGAATGAAAGCGAACGCAGCAAAATTCTGCATCTGGATGATGTGCTGCACAAACGGGTAGTAGGCCAGGACGAGGGCGTGGAGAAGGTAACAGAGGCCATTCTTCGTTCCAAGGCCGGAATCAAGGATCCTAAGCCGATTGGCTCCTTCCTGTTTTTAGGACCTACCGGCGTGGGAAAAACAGAGCTGGCCAAGGCTCTGGCAGAGGCGTTGTTTGATGATGAGAACAATATGGTCCGTATTGATATGAGTGAGTACATGGAGAAGCATTCGGTAGCCCGTCTGATCGGAGCGCCTCCAGGATATGTGGGCTATGATGAAGGCGGCCAGCTGACAGAGGCTGTGCGCCGGAAACCGTATTCGGTAGTGCTGTTTGACGAGGTGGAGAAGGCTCACCCGGATGTATTCAATGTACTGCTTCAGGTGCTGGATGACGGCCGTATTACAGATTCCACAGGCAAGACGGTGGATTTTAAGAATACGATTCTTATTATGACCTCCAACATAGGTTCTCAATATCTGCTGGATGGAATTGATGAGGCCGGACAGATTCGTTCGGAGGCAGAACAGATGGTAATGCAGGAGCTGCGCGCTCATTTCCGCCCGGAATTTTTGAACCGGCTGGATGAAACGATTTTATTTAAGCCGTTGACCAAAGACAATATCAGCCATATCGTAGATTTGATGGTGGCAGATGTAAACAGGCGTCTGGCAGATCGGGAGCTGAAGGTAGAACTTACAGACGGAGCCAAGAGCTTTGTTACGGAAAATGGATACGATCCCGCTTATGGCGCCCGTCCTTTGAGACGATACCTGCAGAAGCATGTAGAAACCCTGGCAGCACGGATTATCCTGGAAGGTAATATCAGCGAGGGACAGACCATTGTTATTGACAGTTCCCAGGATGGACAAAAGCTAATTGCTTATGTGGAGTAAGTGCTTTTTGGAGAAGGCTGCAGCAGACGGAAGGTGTTAGGTTATGGTTCACAGGCCTGACTGAAAATGGGTACAATGCCGATAAAAGACACAGAAAATTCACAAAGATGCGCTTGACATTCACAGAAATAAGTGTTATATTACAGATAGAACAAAAGGAAGAGATAAGAATTCAATGACCGGCATTGGTCGATGGATTTTCTTCCTCCGGATTTCCGGTTCCAGAAAAACAAGGTGATTTTGCATCAATAGAGAAGGAGAGATGACTTATGTTAATGCCTAGTATTTTTGGAGAAGATTTGTTTGACGATTTTATGAGTGATTTTCCGTTTTTCGATGATAAGGCGGAGCGCCGACTGGAGAAAAAGCTGTATGGTCGCCGGGGCAGAAATCTGATGAAGACCGATGTGAAGGAGACGGATACAGAATATGAGCTGGAGATGGATCTGCCGGGATTTACGAAGGACGAGGTTTCTGCTTCTGTGGAAAATGGTTATTTGACGATTACTGCGGCCAAGGGCGTGGATAAGGATGAGCAGGAAAAAGAAACCCACAAATATATTCGCAGAGAGCGTTATGCCGGAGCCTGCCAGCGTTCCTTCTATGTAGGTGAGTATGTGACAGAGGCGGATATTAAAGGTGAGTTTAAACATGGTATTTTGAAACTGCATATTCCGAAAAAGGAGGTTCAGCCAGCAGTGGAAGAGAGAAAGTATATTTCTATCGAAGGCTGATAGAAGCGCTGACAAAGTGCATTAGAGGAGAAGTCCTTTCAGGGGAGCCGGGTTATCCGGCGCCCCGTTTTTGCGTTGACGCAGGGATGCATTTGTATTAAAATGAAGTCAGCCAAGAATCAGGCGAATCTACATTTTACGGGAGGATACTTTTGTGGATAAAAAACAGCTGGCAATTGAGAAGCATAAAGAATGGAAAGGGAAAATCGAAGTGATTTCCCGGGCGCCTGTAACCAACAGAGAGGAGCTGGCTCTTGCCTATACGCCTGGCGTGGCGGAACCCTGTCTGCTGATTGCCGAGGATGAAGAGAAGGCTTATGATTATACAAGAAAGGGCAACCTGGTTGCTGTTATCACAGATGGTACGGCAGTGCTGGGACTGGGAGATATTGGTCCTTCTGCAGGAATGCCGGTTATGGAAGGAAAGTGTGCTCTGTTTAAAACCTTTGCGGATGTGGATGCATTTCCTTTATGCGTGAATTCCAAGGATGTAGATACGATTGTGAATACGATTGCTTTGATTTCTAAGAGCTTCGGCGGAATCAATCTGGAGGATATTGCGGCGCCTCGCTGCTTTGAAATTGAGAAGAAGCTGAAAGAGGTTTGCGATATTCCGGTGTTCCACGATGATCAGCATGGAACTGCGATTGTTGTGGGAGCAGCTCTTCTGAATGCAGTGAAGGTGACCGGAAAAACCATGGGACAGCTGCGTGTGGTAATTAACGGCGCAGGTGCAGCCGGTGTTTCTATTGGAAAGCTTTTGATTGCTATGGGCTTTGGAAATATTATTATGTGTGATATTCATGGCATTATCTGTGAGGGTGATGAAAACTTAAATTCCGGACAGGAGGAGATTTCTCATATCAGCAACCGGAACAAGGAGCATGGAACTCTGGCAGATGCCTTAAAGGGAGCGGATATTTTTGTTGGTGTTTCCCGTCCGAATCTGGTAACAAAGGAAATGGTTGCGTCTATGAACCAGGGAATTGTATTTGCTATGGCAAATCCGGTGCCTGAGATTATGCCAGATGAGGCAAAGGCAGGCGGAGCGGTTGTTGTGGGAACTGGACGCTCAGATTATCCAAACCAGATTAACAATGTGCTGGTATTCCCGGGACTGTTTAAGGGAGTTCTGGCTGTGCGCGCGAGAGATATTACAGAGGGAATGAAGATTGCTGCAGCTCATGCCATTGCAGCAGTGATTCCGGAGGAAGAGCTGACGGCGGAGTATGTGATTCCGTCATCCTTTGATAAGCGGGTAGCCCTGGCAGTTGCCAATGCAGTGGCGCAGGAGGCTGTCAAAGAGGGAATCAATCGTGTGCCCTATGAGGAGATTGTGTAAGATTACAGTTATTGTTGTCTGAGAGAATGTGATTGTTTTATTAATAGAAATGGAGAGGGAACTGTTGTTTTATGATTGATCGTGAAGCGACAGTTCTTTCTTTATTTTCTGGAATGGAATATAAAAATAATACATAAAAAGTGGAGCTGCCTTTCCCCCACAGAAAGCAGCTCCTCCGGTCACGAACAATAAACCGTACATTATACGCTGGTATCCCCATACCAATCTTAAGAAAATTAAGGATGTCGAAAAATCAACGTTCGCTTTTATTTCTTACATGGTATAATATACCATTTCTTTCTTTTTAAGTCAATGATATTTGTGCATATTTTATCAGAAAACTTCCCGATAAATCGACAAAGTGTGCAAAAAATACATAGGATTTTCTGGGAATCGAAGGAGGATTTTCGATAGAAACGCCAATTCTGTCTGCCTTTGGATAATTTGTCAGGAAGCGGTACATAATGAGCAGAGAGAATAATGCGAGAGGAGCAGAAGGCTATGGCATTTTCAAAACAGATGATAGAAAATCTGGAGCATTTTAAACAGATTCTTCAGACGGATAAAAATTTTGATGTAGTATATCGAGTAATTGATATAGCGGGGCGAAAGGGATGTCTGTTTTGTGTAGACGGATTTACTAAGGATGAGGTGCTGTTAAAGGTGCTGCAGTCCTGGTGGAGCATTCAGCCGGAGGATATGCCGGAGGATGCAGATGGGTTTTCCAAGAAATATATGCCTTATGGCGAGGTAGGAGTTCTGGAACAGGAGAAGGATGTGATTGTTCAGCTTCTGTCGGGAATTACCTGTATTTTTCTGGATGGATATGACAAATGCCTGACACTGGACTGCCGGACTTATCCGGCCAGAGGTGTAGGAGAGCCAGAAAAAGATAAGGTGATGCGGGGCTCCAGAGATGGATTTGTAGAGACTCTTATATTTAATACAGCATTGATCCGGCGAAGAATTCGGGATCCCAGACTTATAATGGAGATTTTGTCAGCAGGAGAAAGCTCTCATACAGATATTGCAGTCTGTTATATGGATGGGAGAGTAGATGAAAATCTTTTGAAAGGAGTGAAAAAGCGAATCCAGCAGCTTCATGCCGATGCGCTGACCATGAATCAGGAGAGTCTGGCAGAGGGAATTTATCCCTATAAATGGTATAACCCTTTTCCGAAATTCAAATTTTCAGAACGGCCGGATACAGCGGCAGCCTGTATTTTGGAGGGAAATATTGTCATTCTGGTGGACAATTCTCCGGCGGCTATGGTGCTGCCGTCATCGGTATTTGATATCATTGAGGAGGCAGATGATTATTATTTTCCGCCGATAACAGGAACCTATCTGCGGCTTTCCAGAATGCTGACAGCTGTGCTTTCACTGTTTCTGACGCCTACCTGGCTTTTGATGATGATGCATCCGGAGGCGCTGCCGGACTGGCTGGAATTTACCAAGCTGGCGGATCAGACCTATGTTCCTCTGATTTTTCAGCTTCTGATTCTGGAATTTGCCATTGACGGTCTGCGGCTGGCGGCCATCAATACGCCCAATATGCTGACAACGCCTCTCAGTGTGATTGCTGGTATTGTGCTGGGGGAATATTCCGTAAAGTCCGGCTGGTTCAATTCAGAAACGATGCTGTATATGGCTTTTGTAACCATAGCCAATTACAGTCAGTCCAGTTTTGAACTGGGCTATGCTCTGAAGTTTATGCGGGTAATGATCCTGATTTTTACCAGTATCTTTGATGTATGGGGATACGGAGTCGGGGTGGTTTTATCCATATGTGCAGTTGTGTTTAATAAAACCATTGCAGGAAAAAGCTATATCTATCCTCTGATTCCTTTCCAGTGGAATGAGGTGAAGAAACGGTTTTTCCGCGGCCGCCTGCCCATGGAGAAAAAAGACGCCTGAAGCTATACAGGATATAAAATATCACGGTTAATGGTGCGGTACAGCAGTTCCCGCACCATTTGCGGATCCTGAGTCTGGCCAAGAATCCACATCAGCTTTGTGACAACGGCTTCCAGAGTCATGTCATAGGCTTCTAAAAGTCCGAATTCCTGTTTAATATTTTTCCCGATTTCATAAACAGACATATTGCTGCCTTCATTGGTGACCTGGGTTGTCATAACGAGGGCCTTTCCGGAGCGGACAAGCCGTTCAATGGCGCTGTGGAAATCTCCGGTTTCCCGGGCGGGAATACCGCCGACGCCGAAGGATTCAATAATGACGGCATCGTAATGTTCTGCCATATAATCAAGAACTCCGGCATCCATAGAAGGAATCAGCTTCAGCAGAGCCACCTTACTGTCCAGGTGGTGATAAAAGACTGCCGGGCCGGTAACATGATCCTTGTCGTCCAGATAGAAAATAATGTGGTCATCATGAATCACTGCCACATAGGGAAAATTAATGCTGGAAAATGCATTGTAGCTTTTGGTTCGTTCCTTTTTGGCGCGGGTTCCGGCAATAACCTTGCCGTCAAAGACAAGATTTACACCGTGGGCGCGGCTGCAGGAGGCAAAGCGCAGGCTGTCCAGCAGATTTGTTTTTGCATCTGTAATTTCCAGATCAATCGGTTTTTGAGCGCCGGTAATTACGATAGGCTTGGGTGAGTTCTGGATAAGGTAGGAAAGAGCTGCGGCGGTGTAGGCCATGGTGTCTGTACCGTGGCAGATAACAAAGCCGTCATACTGGTTATAGTGGTCCTCAATCGTGCGGGCTATAAGCAGCCAGTGCTCCGGCTGGATATTGGTGCTGTCAATGTTCAGGACCTGAATGGCATCAGCCTGACAAAAATGGCGGGCGTCAGGCACATAGCTCAAAAGCTCGTCTGAGGTAATCAGCGGCTTCAGCCCAGTTTCGCTTCGTTTGGAGGCAATGGTTCCGCCTGTGGCAATCATCAGAATCCGTTTATTTTCCTGGTTCATGGTATAGGGCTCCTTTGGGTAAATATTTCGAATGGGAAGGGAATGTCTCTTGTTTTTTGTCTGGAAACATTGTAAACTGATAAAGAACTGTCTGAAAGTTTTTGCTTCGGACAGATTCATCATAATATTGTAACAGTTCAGCTTTGCATCTTCTTGCCCGCTTACAGCAGGCAAGAGGCTTTAGGCGTCCGCCTTATGTGGATTCGGTCAGAAAAAATCTTATGAAAGCAAGCTTTCAACGAGTTTTTCTGACCGAATCCCCGCAAGTTTGAACTGTTACATCATATCACAGAAAATTGACGCAGAACAGAGGGATTTTCTGTTAGGCGCCAGAGGAAAGGATGGATAGGTATGGCAGGAATTCCCAAGGATCCGGTTATGTTGATGAGCTTTTTAAATACAAAGCTTCGTGATCGGTATTCGTCATTGGAGGAGCTTTGCCAGGATCTGGAGGCAGATCAGGCGGAGCTGGAAAAAAAGCTGGAAACTATAGATTACCGGTATGATGCTGGAAAAAATCAATTTGTGTAGAGGTTTGAAAGCAGGGCGAGAAGAGCAAGGCTCGAGAAGTGAAGATTTAAGAAGCAGAAGCTGTGAGAGCCGGGAATCGGCGAGAAGCAGTAAGCTGTGGAAGGAGAGAAGAGCAAGCCTCAAGAAGCAGAAGCTGCGAGAGACAGGAATTGGCAGAGAGGAGTGGGGGAATGGAGTTTGCAGCAGAGATTTGGGGATGGCTTATGGAGCATCTTCTGTATATCAATCTGGTGTTATCCGTAGTGATTGTATTTTTTCAGAGGCGGGATCCCAAGGCCGTCTGGACCTGGCTGATGCTGCTGTACTTTATTCCTGTTTTTGGATTCTTTTTCTATTTGATTTTTGCCCAGGATTTCAGAAAAAGCAGAATGTTTCGGGTTAAGGAGGTCGAGGATCGGTTCCGGCGTCCTATCCGGACCCAGGAAGATCTGCGGCGGGTCGGTCCGTTTTCGGGAGATGAACTGGCGCAGGATTATTCAGATTTGATTTACTATAATCTGGAGCAGTCTGGCGCTGTGCTGACGGCAGCCAACCAGGTCAGGGTATTTACAGACGGAGAAGAAAAATTCGAGGATTTGCGGACGGAACTGAGAAAGGCGTCTCATTTTATCCATATTCAGTATTATATTATAAAGAATGACGAGCTTTTTGATTCGATTGTTCCCATATTAAAGGAGCGGGTTCGGGCTGGAGTGGAGGTCAGAATCCTTTATGACGGAATGGGCGGACGCTTTATGCCAAAGAGAAAATGGAAGGAGCTGGAGGCAGCAGGAATCCGCACAGCCTGTTTCTTTCCGCCGGTGCTGGGGCGGTTAAATCTCCGCGTGAATTACAGAAATCACAGAAAGATAGTTGTAATTGACGGTCATACAGGCTATGTAGGCGGTTTCAATGTGGGAAGGGAGTATCTGGGGCGGGATCCCAAGTTTGGATACTGGCGGGATACTC
>OHBO01000798.1_pt1 | contig 11828 bp, 5 predicted proteins | sample 1577431 | NCBI WGS metagenome assembly OHBO01 (sample SAMEA3879544, study PRJEB24766) | human gut metagenome | biome: human-associated habitat; feature: feces | place: USA | collected 1985/1987
CACGACACGGCCAGCGCCGCGCATGCACAGATTACGATTCCTCTTTTCAACCCATTGAACATAATTCTATTTGTTTATCCATTCGTCCGAGAAACGGTAGGCGAAATCCACGCCTGCCGGACTCGCTTTCTTCTGATAGAAGCTCGAAAACTCCAGGGCATCGCTCCGCGATACGTCATAGACATGGACGGCGCTCTGCGTATAGGTCGATTTGCCGACCCATAACTGTTCGGTCGTCGGGTGTACGCCCATGTAGCCGTAGATGATGTCGCCGCCCGAATGATCCGCATCGAGGTCTGCCGTGATGTAGTCCCAATTGACCTTGCCGGTTTCGTAGTTGTAACGCATCGCTTCATAGGCGCTGAAGTCCTGTTTGCCGATGAAATAGAGGTGCGGCTGCGTGAAGCTCGCACACATCTGCACTGTCGGCGAAGCCGTGCCCGTGCGCAGTTCGATCTGTTCGGGCAGGTTCGTTTCCGAAACGACCTCGCCGTTCGCGTCCAACGCTACGATCATAGCCGGTTTGGTGAAGCTCGCCGCACCGGTCATGCCCGAGTTTCCGGTAAATTCGCCCGTAAAGATAGCATAAATTTTCCCATCGTAACCCTTTGCGAGGTCTTTCACCTGGCGGTTTTCGTAGGTGACGGTTTTGATTACGGCATCCGTCGCGGGATCGAGGACGATCACCGAATTGCCGCGTCCGGCGAAGACCTTGCCGCGCGAGAAGATCATGCGGGCCTTGGTCGCCCCCGTTTTCGTGAAGACGCCGAATGTACCCGGGATGTCGCTCGTACGGATGATATTGGTCTGAAGGTCCACGATACGGATGCCCGAATGGGATTCGTTGTCGGCCGTGGAATATTGGATGTAGGCTTTTTCGGGACTTACGACCACGATGTGCTGCGGCCAGCAGAGGGTCGATTTTGAACTTTGGGTGGCACCCGTAGAGGTATCGATGTTTGCGTAGAACGGCATGTCGCGTGCCACGAGGCGTTTCATCGTGTGGGCATCGCAGACGACGAAGCGTCCGTCGCCGTTGAATGTAGTTCCCATGCTGCTTGTCTTGCCGTTTTGGGTAATGAAGTAGATCTTGCCGTTGGCCAGGTACATATCCTGAAGGACGTTGCCGATTTCGTTGTCGTTGATCTCCTCGTAAACCTTTTCATGATAGCGCATGTGTTGGTCGAAATAGACGATCGTGCCGTTCTCCGAGGTCATGTTGCCCTCTATGAGGACGAACGTGCCTTCGGGATGGGTGAAGTCGAGCACGTAGTACTCCTGCGAGAGGATCGGTTTGTCGTCGGACTGGATCGTTACGGTGTTTTCCAAATCCATTCCGTCGGTGTATTCCGCAGGAGGAGCGATCAGGAGCGAACGCCGTGCGATATCGAAATCGGCCGTCCAGCCTGCCGGTGCCGATGTCATTTCGACCGTGGGAATCCATCCTCCGGCCGTCAGTGCATACGCTTCCGAAGCGCCGTATTTCATACAAACGGGTTCGTCCGAATCCTCCAGCCCCTGAATTTCGAGGCTGCCTCCGTCGCGCTTGGTAATCTCGGTCGTCAGGCGGTAGATACGGCCCGCTTCGAAATTGCGTCCGGTTTTGGTCTCGGTATAGACGCTGCCGTCGGCGAAGGTGTAGGTTACGTGTATTTCCTCTGCGCTGCAATCCGCCGGATAGACGACCGCTGCGGCGAATACGCTCGCGGTGCTGCTCGTCGCGGGCAGTTCGACACCCTCCTTGCCGAACGAAAGCGTTACGGCGTTGTTCGCATCGGTCGCATCGCTGAATCCGGTGCCGTCGAAGGTGCGCGTACCGGTCAGTACGGTCGAGGCGTCGGTCGCTGCCAGCGTGACGGAAACGAGCTTCTCCTTCACGTCCTGCGACCAGGGGTTGAACCAGACGTAAGCGGTGGCGTGCGAGAGGGTGAATCGTCCTTCGGAGTCGGTCGTGGCATAGCCGAAATCGCCGTTCGGTCCGAGTTGCAGTTTGCCCGGCTCCGCCTGGCGTTGTTCGGTCGGAACGACGGCTTCGGCGTCGGTGCCGGTCATGTTGTAATAAATCCGGTAGGGTGCATCCCCCGGGAGGTTCGTGAATCCGAAGTCGGCGACATTGCCGTCCGTTCCCGCTTCGGCGCTCTGTACGCCGCCTGCCCAGATTCGGTCGCCGGTGCTCCATTGAAATTGAATTTCGGTCCCGTCGCCAGGCACGAATTGAGTGCGGCTCGCGGTGCCGGAAATACCCGTGAGGGCTACCTCCCGTCCGGGTTGGGGACCGACTTCGGGAAGTTCCTCGATGTCCGAGGTGCAGGCCGCCAGGCCGAGTCCTGCGAGGATGTATAGTAATTTTTTCATGGCGATTCGATTAAATGCGGATGAAAATGCCTGCAATCCGGGGAGGATTGCCGACATTTTCACCGCGCGATCATTCTATTTTAGTGTTAGCCTTCCACATCGTATTTGAAGGCGAATCCATAAGTTGAGGAGGTCAATTTAACCCACGAAGAGTCGGCGTAGGCTCCCGTACCGCCGACCAGATCGGCCGATTTCGGAAGGTGGATGATCCGGTTCTCAGCAGGGACGTCTTTGCCTGCAACGGGACTCCAACCGCCGCCGAAGGGACCGGTACCGTAGTCGTCCTTCAGGGTCGGCGGGGTAGTTGCCCGACAGATGATGTCACCCAGCAAGGGGCAGCCTTTCGAGTAGCCGACGAAACAGTATGCTTCGAGTGTTTTCATATTCTTGCCTAACGAAATCTTAGCCAGTTTTGGACAATCTCCGAAGGCATTCTGCCCGAGTGTTTCCGTGGCATCCGGGAGGATGATCTCGGTCAGCTCTCCGCAATTTTGGAATGCGGAATTCTCGATCGTTTTTACACCCTGACCGAAGTTGATCGTTGTCAGCGAGCAGCCGTTGAATGCGCTTGCTCCGATCTTCGTGACGGAATTGGGCAGGGTTACGTCGGTCAGTTTGGTGTTTTGGAACATGTAGTTGCCGATTTCGGTCACACCCTCCTCGACAGTCACGCTGACGAGCGATGCGCAGGAGTCGAAAGCGTTCGATCCGTAGCTGATGTCTTTCAGTACCGTTACCGAAGTCATGCCCGTTTTTTGGAAGGCAGCCGAAGCGGTCGCCGTGACGTTCTGCGGGAATACGATGCCTGCGAGGTTCGCATTCGACTTGAACGAATTCGGGAAAGTTGTCGATTCATAGACGACTTCGGAGAAATCCACCGTGGCAGGGGCCGCGAGAGCCAGAACTGCATCGGCTACGGATTTCATTTGAGCGGCCGTCATCACCGTATTGTCGCCGACGGTCTTGACGTACAGCGTAGTGAAGGTTTGCGGAATTTCTGATTTCCAGGGATCTTCGCCGGAAGCGCGGTAGTAAAGGCCTTCGCTCAGGTAGTCGGGACCGAGCGCCTCCATCGTATAGCCGCTGGCGGCTGTGGTCCAGGAGGAGTAGGCTTCGACCGATGCTACGTGGAACGTTTTGCTGCCTTGTACCGAAGTACCCGCGCCGGAGAAACTGTCGGCCTGTACCGCAGGGGCCGTCGTCGGTTCCGCATAGACGTCTGCGAGCAGTGCGGCGTTTTCGAAGGCCTTGCTGCCGATCGAAGTCAGCGTGTTGCCCGAGATGGTCAATTTGGTCAGCTTCGACCAGTCGGAGAAAGAACCCGCACCGATCGTCACGATCGTTTTCGGAATGGTCAGGTTTTCGATCGCGTCGTTCGTTGCGAAGGCATTGTCGCTGATAGCGGTGAGGCCTGCACCGAATTGGAGCGTAGCGATATTGGGGTTGTTGCTGAAGGCTCCGTCACCCAGCGTGGTAACGTTGTCGGGCAGGGCGAGTGCCGTCAGGCCGCAGTCGGCGAAAGCACGATCGCCGAGGGTTGTCACGCCAGAACCCAATGTCAGGGTCGCCAGCTTGGAACAGCCTTCGAAAGCGCTCGCGCCGATTGTCTGAACCGAAGCGGGAATGGTGACGGTCGTAATAGCCGTACAGCCGGCGAACATTTCGGCCGGGATGGTCGTTGCCGAACCGAGGGTAATGGCCGTGAGTTCGGTACAGTCGCGGAAGCTCTTCTCTCCGAGTGTCGTGGCGTAGATTTTCGCCGAGGTGAGACCCGTGCCGGCGAACGCTTCGATTCCGATGCTGTTTATCGAGGCGAGGTCGGCATCCGCAAGGGCGGCGCAACTCTTGAACGCTTTGTCGCCGATGGTTTTGACACTCGACGGCAGGGTGAGAGCCGCCAGCGCCGTACACTCTTCGAACGTGCTTTCGCCGATAGTGCCGACTCCGGTCGGAACGGTCGCCTTGGTCAGGGCCGTGCAGCCTTTGAAGGCTCCGGCTGCGATCGAGGTCGTATTTTCGAAGAATTTGATCGTGCCCAGTTTGGCGTTGCCGGCCAATCCTGTCGGGAACTCCGTGGCTTCGAATTTCGCCATGTTCAGATCGAGTGTCACGGGAGCGGACTGTGCCGAGATTTTGGTGATGACGGTATTGAACTGGCTGGCGGTAAGGGCTGCATCGTCGCCTACGGTGCGCACATACAGTGCGGTGAATGTCGCGGGCAGGGTCGGAACCCAGTCGGTCTCGCGCGAAGCACGATAGTAGATGCCGTCCGTCAGTTGCTGGTCGTTGATGTCCTGCAGCGCATATCCCTGCGAGGTCACGTCCGTCCAGGCCGTTTCATAGGCATCGTAGGATGCAGCCGGAACATAGAGGATTTTTGCACCTTCCACTTTGCTGCCGGCGCTGCCGAAAGCGGAGTTTCCCAGCGAGGGCGCATTCTCGGCCCGGCAGGTAATGGTTTGCAGATTGCTTGCCGAAATGAAGGCGTTGCGTCCGATCGAGGTCACCTTTTCGCCCAGATCGATCGAGGTGACGTTGGCACAGTTCCAGAAGGCGTAATTGGCGATCGCGGGGATATCGATAATAATGCGGGTGAAGGCGCTGCAACCGCCGAACGAGCGCTCGTCGAGCGATTTCAGCGTTTCGGGGAAGGTTACGTCCTGCAACTTGCCGCAGTTGTAGAAGGCGTCGTTGCCGACAGTCTCCAGCTTGGAGGGCATATTGATTGTCGTGAGGGCCGAACATGCGTTGCACAGGTTGGCCGGAATTGCAGTCAGTGCATCGGGAAACTGTATGCGTTCCAGTGATTTGCAGTTCTTGAATACGGATGATTCTATTGTAGTCACGCTTTCCGGGATCGTGATCTCTTCGAGTCCGGTCGCTTCGAATGCTTCGGCTCCGATGCTCTTCAGTGTCGAGGGCAGGGTTACATCGGTCAGAGCTGTGCAACTGTCGAATAAGAATCGTGGAATTGCTTCCACACCTTCGGGAATTACGACCGATGTCAGCAATTTGCAGCCGTAGAACGCATAGATGTCCAATGTGCGCACCGAGGAAGGAAGCTCGATGGATTCCAGTTTGGCACAGTTGCGGAAGCAGTTCTGCCCGATGGCAGTCAGGCCTTCCGGAAAGGTTACCCGCGTCAGGTTCTTACAGCCGTAGAAAGCCCCGGAATTGTAGGTGCTGGGAGTGAAAGTCTGGATATTACGGGGCAGTGCGATCTCCTGAAGATTGGTCTTGCGGGTGAAGTCCATCGGAAATTCGGTCGTGGCGAAGGTAGCTTCACCCAGATCGATGACCGCACCGTTTGCGAGGTTGCCTGCAATCGAGGTGAGTTCTTCGGCCGAGAGGGTCGATTCGCCCAGGGTAACGACTTTCAGGTAGCCGATCGGCTCGGTCGGCGCCGGAGTTTTTGCAGTCGGACTTGGCGATCTGTGTCGAGAGGCGCAGCGTGTGGCCTGGGGTAAGCGTTTTGCCTGATTTGGTTTGCAGATAAACCGAACCGTCGGCGAATTTATAGACGATCGAAACCGTTGCCGTCGAAAGATCGGCGGGGTAGAGCACCATGGCGGCGAACACGTCGGTATCGTTGCTCTGCGAAGGCAGGGCGACACCCTCTTCACCGAACGACAGGGTGACGGACGAAGAGCCTTTGCAGTCGCCCAGCTTTCCGTCGGCGAAAGCGGCTTCGCCGGCGATGGTCTGACCGCCCGATACGCTCAAGGTGATCGAGAGCAGGTTCGAGGTGACATCGCTCGAATAGGTGTCGAACCAGACGTAGGAGGTCGCATGCTCGAGCGTAAAGGTTCCGTTTTGCGCCGTTGCATAACCGAAGTCACCGTTTTGGCCCAGGTTCAACTCTCCGGCTGCCTGCTGTGTCTGCTCGGCCGGAATCAGGGCTGTTGCGGCTGCCGGGCCGGTCAGGTTGTAGAATACGTCGTACGTGTCGGCCGTTTCGAGGGATTCGAAAACGAATGTCGCCTGGCTGCCGCCTTCGGCGATGGCTTCGCTTCGGGTATTGCGTGCCCAGATGTAGTCGCCGGCGCTCCAGAGGAACGGAACGGCTCCGTCTTCGGCTCCGCCGAAACCGGTGCGGGTGCCCCGGCCGGAGAATCCGGTCAGTACGACCTGCGTATTTCCGTCAGGAGCAGGGGCGATAGGTTCTACGTCCGCATCTTTCGTGCATCCTGCGAATGCGAGCAGGAATGCGCACAATATGTATAAGTAGTTTTTCATCGGTAATCTCCTTTTTATCCGTTAGTTCCACTCTTCCCATTCGCTCGATCCGGCGCCTGCGCCGCCGAGGATTTCATCGGTGGCGAGTACCTGAACCTTGGCTATGACCGTTGCGGTAGCGCCTACGGCTACGACGGATACTTCACCCGAGGTTTCGGCATATACGTTCTCCTTGGCAGGGGCTGTGATGGTCAGCACATCGCCTTCGAGCCAGGCGCGCCAGCCGTCGGGTTTGGCGATGGCGAGGTTTTCAACGCCTTTTTGGGTAACGGCGAGGTTCTGCGAAGCGCCGAATTTCAGCGTCAGCGATGTGCGCTCGATGACGAAATTCACCTCCTTGGCTTTGGGCAGAACGATCTGATCGCCGTTGGTGAGCGTGAAGGTTACGTTTTCATCGTCCTGTACGACGCTTTTGAAGAAAGAGTCGCCGTCTTCTCCCTTATCGCCGTTCGCACCGTCCTTACCGACCGCTTTGATCGGCTGTCCGTCTTCGCCTTTGATGGTTTCGCCGTCGATCTCCCAATAGCCGTCCTTGTTGATGGTCGGGGTTTTACCGTTTTGGCCCGCAACCGGAATCTTGTTCTGGTTATCGTCGAGCAACCACTGGTCATCGCCGCCCAGCGTCCAGTAGTAGATGCCTTCGAATTGCGCGATGCCGATGGCCGGCGCCGCTGCGCCGTCTTTGCCGTTGTGCAACGTGATGGTCTTGCCGTCGTTGAAAGTGATCGTGCAGCTTCCGTCCGCCGCTTCGGTGTAGTTGGTGATGAATTTGTTTTCGTTCAGGGCGTCGATGATCGTCTTGAGCGAATTGACCTGTTCCTTCATCGAAGCGATCTCCTGTTTTAGGTTTTCGATCTCCTGGCGGATTTCGGTGTCGTCGTACTTGTCGTCCGAACAGCCCCAGGTCATTGCTGCGCAGCAGGCAGCGAGAACTAACAGCGTAAAGAATTTTTTCATAATTTAAGAATTTGATTTATTGGTTGAATTTTGTTTTCCATGTTCCGCAGAATAGGCAGGCTGTATCGGAACCCGTCGGTTCGGAGGAGGGGCATTGTGCTGCGCCGAAACGACGAAGGCGTCCGCCGGAGGAAACGAATGTCCGTTCCGGAGAACGCCTGAAGCGCAGCCCGGCGAAGGCCGGGTAGAGTGAGCGCATGTCACGCCCGTTGAAATGTCAGCCGTAAAATAGCCGTAAGTCATCGATACTCCTGTCGTTTAGTCCTGTTCGGAACTTACACGCGAGGGTACAGAAGAAATACATGGAAAAATAGCGCGCCGAAGACTATCTTGCACGATTTCGACCCGAAACCTGCGGCTGTAAATCCTGATTGTCAAGGCAGGTCTTCTGACTCGTTTCCTCCGCAACGCCTTCCCAGCGATATAGCCAGTGGCAAAGAGTGCGCGAAGTTGCCCGGTCGGGGGCTGAAACTCACAGCAGCAGGTACTGTCGCCGATTTTCACGGCATTCCCTATTAATCGGCTTGGAAAAGTGATTCCAAGTCCGAACCTTGCGGGTGCAAAGGTATTGCTTTTCCGGGATTATTCGCAAACGAAATCGGAAATAAATTTCAATGAATTTTGTAATTCATTGAAAAACATGGTTTTGTTAAACGACTATTTGCGGAAGATGAAATAGACGGCCAGAATCAGGCAGACGAAACCCGCCAGGTGGTTCCACCGCAGGGTGTCCGATTTCATGAAGACGACGGCGAAGACCGTGAAGACCAGCAGGGAGATGACTTCTTGGATCACTTTGAGCTCCCAGATCGAGAAGGGGCCTCCCAGTTGGGAGCTGCCGATGCGGTTGGCCGGGACTTGGAAACAGTATTCGAACAGGGCGATCCCCCAGCTGAGCAGGATGATGGACAGCATCCCGAAGCGCTCTATTTTGGATTTGAAAGCGATATGCCCGTACCAAGCCAATGTCATAAAGGTATTGGAAAGGATCAGCAGGGCGATGGTGGCGAGGGCACGGCTCATAATAGCAGAGTATTGAGATCGGTTATCGAGGCGAAATCGTCGATGACGACATCGGCTTCCGTTTGGGTTGCGAGCGTATGACGGGGTAGAGTCGTTGCCAGGGCCACGATGCGGCCTGCTCCGGCCCGGCGGGCAGCAGTGATGCCGACCCGGGCATCCTCGAATACAAGGCATTCGGCCGAAGGCAGGTGCAGTCCTTCGGCTGCCAGCAGGTATATTTCCGGGTCGGGCTTGCAGCGGGTCACCCGGTCGCCGCTGACGATGCAGGAGAAGTAGTCGGTGATACCGCAGTTGCTGAGGACGAAATCGACGTTCTCGCGGCAGCCTGAAGAACCGACGGCGCAGCGGATTCCGCGACGGCGCAGCTCTTCGAGCAGTTCCACGAGCCCCCGTACGGGGCGGATTTCCGGAGCATAGACTTCGCGGTAGATGGCTTCTTTCTCCTCGCCGAGCGCTTTCATTCCCTTTTCGCGGATGATTTCTTCGGGCAGGATCAGGCGCATGATGTCGTCGTTGCCCATGCCGAAAGCGGTCTGGAGCTTGTGCTGCCAATCTTCGACGCCGTAACGCTCGCAGAATATCTCGAATGCCTTGACGTGTGCCTGGGTATTGTTTACCAGTACGCCGTCCATATCGAACAGGACTCCCCGTATCATTTTGTTGTTTTTTGAGTCGCAAAAGTAATCATATTTCCGGGAGTTGCCGCCGAAACGACCGGGAAATTGCAGCGTAGCACTTCGAGGCGGGGCCGTAGTCTAAAATGGCGATTGTAGTTTTTTAGTACCCTTTCCGACGATCGCGGCATCGAACTCGAGGTCCGTTTATTGCGGCCTGTGGCCGCATCCGTAATTCCGATCCTCTCCTGAATCCCCTCTTCGGAGAGGATTTGGACGCTGCGTACCTGAAGAGGTACCTAATATATACTCACGCTTAAAATTTGAGGTTAAGACTGAAATTGACCGTGAAGGTCGGGATCGACAGTCCGGGGACGGCGCGGTGATGCGTCAGACGCCAGATGCAATCCACGCGCAGCAAACGGAAGATGTTTTCGATGCCGAAGCCGGTTTCGAGGTAAGGATGTTCGACCGATGACATTCCTGCCGGAAAGAGCATAACGGCTTTCGTATTCGGAAGACTGCCGTCGTTGCGGGCCGAGAGAGTGCCGTAAACTCCTTTGAAAACAAAGACTTCGCGCCAGTTGAGTTTTTTGAGGAGCGGTACGCGGCCCAACAGGAACCCGTTGAAGTGGTGTTCGTAGAAGAACGAAATCCAGGCGTCCGACGAGAATTCGTAGAAATTCATGCACGAGAAGGCGTAGCGGTCGTAAAAATAGGTGCCGTTTCCTTCGTGCAGCTTCAGCAGCAGGTAGGGAACCTTGCCGAAGATCTTGCCGCCTTCGAGCATGAGTTGCGAGTAACCGATCGGAGGCAGATTGAGCCGGTATTGCATACGCCCTTCGAGCCGCAGGTAGTCGTAGCTGGCGGGTAAGACTCCTCTTTTTGCCCCCGTGAAGTCGAAGGAGAAAATCGGGTATTTCGAACCCATGTGTCGTACCTCGAACGGCATGCGGACGATCGTTTCGTCTTTGGACAGCCGCAGCCCGATCCGTATCGAAGCGTCGTTGATGCCATGCAGCGAACGCCCGTCCGGCAGGATCATCGGTACGTAGCGGTTCGAGGAGATGTGACGGCCCCGCAGCTCGAACGAGCTGCTGATCCCGTGCAGCCACTCGTGTTCGTAGAGGGCGATCCCTTCCTCGATAGTCGAAAGCCGCGAGGTGCCGCCTCGGGAGAAGATCGAGCTTAGGATGTTGTTTTCCGAGAGGGCGCTGACACCCGAGCTGAGCTGTATCGCGTCGTTGCGGTAGGTGACCGTCAGTTTGCGCAGCAGTTGTCGGCGCAGCATCAACTCTACCTCCGCAGCTCCCTTGAAGTCCTCGTCGCGGGTGCCGTAGGCCAGGTAGGTCGAGAGCCGTACGCGGCGGCTGAACTCTTTGGTCGTGCGTGCGCCTATCTGGAAACGGGCGCCCTCCAGTCGGTTGAAGCTGATTACTTTGGAGTAGGGACCTATGCCGACGTATTTGGTGTTGTAGTAGCCTCCGATGATAGTATTGAGGACGGTGTATATGTTTTTATAGAGGGGGACCTGCTGGATCGAATCGACCATTTGATAGATGGCCTTTTCCTTTTGGGTGAGGGTGTAGGGACGCAGCGAGTCCCATTCGACCTGCTTGCCCGAAATGGCATCGTCCGAGAGGATCACGCTGGCTGACGTACCCAGAACCTGTTTGGGGATCGGCGTGTCGAACTTTACGTCGGAATAGGTTACCTCGTGGCTGCCCAGGAAAGCGATCATCTTCGAGGAGTCGGATTTGGTCAGCGTAAAATCGGCGGTCATCTTCTCCCGCTGCGGGAACCACAGCGAGTCGGCCGTCAATCGGTTGTCGGCTTCGATCGCCAGGTGGCGAATCCAGTTTACATTGACTCCTTTGGCCATTTTTACGCGGGCCGAACGCAGCGCATAGCTTGCCGAGTCGATATTGACCTCGCCGTCGAGTACCGGGGTGGCGACACTTTTGGGGTGAAACCGGATTTTGTAGGTCTTGCGCCCCTCCACGTTCGTACTGTCCACCAGAAAGTATTTGTAGAATGAGCGTCCCGAGTTGGAGAGGGGGCTGGCGAACTTCACGCCGAACAGGTCGATGAAGTTTTCGTAAAGATTCACATCGGCGTGCAGGTGTCCGGTGAATTGCGCCAGCACGCTGTTGTCTTCGATACCGGATATCTGGCTGGCGCGAATTACCTCGCGGGCGACGGACGGCGTGCGGCTGTGGTAGTAATCCGCCGCTGTTTCGGAGATCATCACGGGCAGGTAGGGCTGTCCCGTGACGGACGAGGTGTCTAGGTGCTCGAAGATGAAACCGAAATTCTGTTGGAGTTTTTTGCTCCGGAATTCCCGGATATTGGCCAGTCCGAGTTCCATTTTCGTATAGGTGCGGCAGATGTAGCGGTCGTACTCCTTGGAGTCGTTGTATTTTTTGTTGCGGATAATGCCTTCGAGGATCGGATGGGCCGGATTGTCCCCAGGGGTAATTACGACGCTTTCGATTTCCAGGTGCGAAGGAGTGAGCCGGAAGTCGATTTGGTTGTAGCCCCCGACGTGGACCGGACGTATCTGAGGTTCATAACTGACCATTTCCGCCCGGATGTAGCTCGACGTGTCGCGGCTTTCGAGCGAGTAGAACCCTTCGTCGTCGG
>OHBO01000814.1_pt1 | contig 11657 bp, 8 predicted proteins | sample 1577431 | NCBI WGS metagenome assembly OHBO01 (sample SAMEA3879544, study PRJEB24766) | human gut metagenome | biome: human-associated habitat; feature: feces | place: USA | collected 1985/1987
TGGCTACCTTAACCCACCGTCTAAAGCCAGTGGGATTGCGGTAGCCTTATTTCAAAAAACTCCCGGGAGCGAGTCTCATCTCCCTCTTCATTTTTGCGAAGCCACTCCTCAGATGCGTCCAGAAATAAAATTCTATGGGGCAGGCAGCCTTTTACCTGTTCCAGCTCCTTTTGTAAAGGAATCTCCACCTCCCAGTCCCATCCCATGGAACGGGGATAGTTCAGCGTGTAAAACACAATCTCCTCTGCCCCAAAATCCATGACGGTACAGGGATAGTCTTTGCAGGCTTCCAGATATCTGGCAGCAGTTGTCTTTCCAGCTGCCATGGAACCCTGAAGCGACAAAAATAATGACATAGAATCCTCCCTGTATTCATATTCCTAAAAAATTTCTTTTGCCCGTGATGCAAGTATACCATATTTAAGCGCTTTTGCGCTAGACATGTCCGCGCAAAAAGAAACAGGCATCTGTCTTTTTTGAACCTGTCCGTTCCGACAAATACCTGTTTCTTTTAAACTCTGTCCCTTTAATATTGGAGCACTGTTCCTGCCAGTACATCCTTCTTTTTATCAAACACAATCACATTTCCATATCCCATACAGCCGTCTGCTTCTTCCAAATCTGTGGGGGAATTCACCTCCTGATGGCAGAAAATAACCACATATTCTGTTCCATGGCAGGAAATTTTTACAGCCTCAGCCATAGAATCCGGATACTGAATTCCCTTCAGAGCGGAGTTGACAGGGATTTTTTCTACCAAAATCGGTTCCGTTTTTCCATCCGGCGCAGCATGAATCACTGTCAGCAAAGATGCAAACCCTTCTGCCTGATATTTCACACAAATTCCCTGACGTTTCTCGTACCGGTTATAGTGGCGGGCAATTTTTCCTTCATACAGCTCCGGCTCTGTTCCCGGTGTCAGGAAATAAAAATCGGCTCTTGCCTTGTTTCCCTGAAAAACTGCGCAGTTTTGATTCGATCCTTCCAATCTCACCTGGCCCCGCTCACTGAAATTCCAGTACTGACGATAGGTATGAGCTCCTCCGGTATACATTTCGTCCATAATCAGATAAATATCCGGTTTTATATAAACAATCTTTCGATTAATAAATACTCCGTCCTCTGCATATCCCAGATGTCCGCCCTGTACATACTCATAAGAATCTGTAAACCGAAACTGTCCCTTTACCGGCTGGCACAGCTTGGAGCATTCCCAGGAATCCTTGCATACTGTAAAAAATTTATCATCGACCGTAATCGTATTATGAGCAGTCGGATCCTTAAACTCAAAACGTCCTGAATCTACCACGTAAGTATAGCGGCCCGCATCCGTCAGCACATCTTCTCCGCCTACACAAAGATCTACATGAAGCTTATCGGAATGACCGTGTCCTGCTCCCATAGTTCCGCAGTGAAAATGAAGAAGAGAACCGTCCTCTCCCCACTTGTCTCTCAGATAGTAATTTCCACTGTCAGAAAGCGCTCCTGACAGGAAATCCGGTTCCTGAATCTCCATTTCCTGATAGAGTCTGGCGCTTTCGATTCCCAGATCCCATACGCTTTCAAAGTCCAGAACAGGGAAACCGCCGAACTTCAGCATAGGATCCCGGAACAAAACTGCTGCCGTACTGATATAATCCCGAATATCCATATCATCGCTGTCTCCCATCAGAAGCTGCTTATGATCCGGCTTTTTCCACATCAGATCCGCACAGGCCATTTTGTGAACCGCATTTAAAATGGTGTCGGGAACCTCAATATCATTGCGGGAGGCAAGAATCAGAACATCCTCGTAGCAGTGAAGCACCTCATTGTGATACAGGGGAGACTGCTCCCACTGAACGCCGTCCCCCATAATCTGCATCCGCGCCTCTGCTTCCAGATGCTCCAGGGCAATAGAGGTATAACGCTTTCTTCTCTCCTCATCCGGCATGGCAATTCCGATTTCAAACAGACCGTGATTCTCGATTACTCCCCAGTTGCTCATATAGCGGTAAGGAGAATGCATCTGAATCAGAAATTCTGCGTGTTCCACCAGGCAGCTGTAAAATGCATCCACAACCTCATCTGTTACATAAGGGCTGTCCTTAAAATACCGCATGGCTTTTACCCAGAACTCTCCGCGGATCCCCGTCTCCAGAATCCTCCAGGTTGTTTTTTCCGTTTCATCCGTCCGTTTCACCCTGGTAATCCAGCTCATCAGAAGTCGGACAAAATGGCGGGCATATTTATCCTCTCCAGTCAGCCAGTAGGCCTGCCCCAGGCAGATAAAAAAGCGGTGACGGTTAAACTGAAACGTAAATTCCGGATCATTTCCCGGCCGGTATTCCCAGTCAACATCTCCCTCTGGATCAAAGATTACCGGCTCCCAGGTTCGTTCCATATCATGTTCCAAATCAAATAAAAAATAATTCCGGCATACCTCATCTGCAACGCGAATAATATGTGCGCAGTCCTCCGGCCAGTATGTTTTGCAGTATTCTGCTACGGCCGCCGGATCGTCAAAGAAAAAATACTCATTTCCCCTGGAAAAAAACTCCTGCTTGGTCATTGTCTGTCTTCTCCTTCATTCTTTTCCTGAAAACGCCTGCTGCTGTCATCCGTCCTGTTTTACCAGTAAATGTTCCAGTCCTTGTGCAGCCTTGTCAAAGCTTCCATATAAAAATAATCTCCCCAGATATTACATTCATCCACCCCGTAATGATTGCAGGTATTGTAGGGGGAATGGTTAGAATAGGTACTGTGAAGCACCAGTCCGTTTGACTGTGACGGATCCTTTACTGCATAATGGTCCACCACAGATTTCATCAGCCTTTTTGCAATGGAAATATAGTAAGCCGCCTCCTTAGATGGCAGGTATTTTGCCATTTCCAGCATGCCGCAGGCTGCAATCGATGCAGAAGAAGAGTCTCTGGGCTGATCCTCATTTCCATCGCCAAATTCCAGATCCCAGTAAGGAACCAGATCCTCTGGAAGATGACGGAGAAAATATTCTGTTACTCCTTTAAAAATCGGAATATAGGACTCTCGTTTTGTATATTTATATCCTACCGCTGTTCCGTAAACACCCCAGGCCTGTCCTCTTGCCCAGGCAGAACCGTCGCGGTACCCCTGACAGGTTGCACCGTGATCCGGCGCCCCTGTTTCGCGGTTAAAGAAAAAGGTGTGCCAGGTAGAAAAATCAGGACGGATCACGTTAGCCAGCGCCGTATGAATATGCTTTTCCGCTACCTGACGGTATTTTTCCTCTCCTGTTTCCTCTGTTGCCCAGTAAAGAAGAGGCAGGTTTAGCAAGCAGTCAATAATCAGCCGGTAATTATCCGGCGCATTTAAAGGTCCCCATGCCTGAATGAATTCTCCCTTTTCATGGAAACGGGTAATCAGCTCCTCTGCTGCTTTTAAAGCAGCTGTTCTTCCCACCTGACTTCCTGTCAATTTATAGCCAGCCACACAGGAGGGAGAATATAAAAATCCCAAATCATGGGTTTCCACATCAATTTTTTCTTCAATCCGATTCAGAAAATCCTTCATCTGAATCTCTCCGGCCTCCTTCAGTGCCGGATTCTTTGTATGCTCATAGGCCAGCCAGATCTCTCCGGTCCAGAAGCCGGTTGTCCAGTCTCTGTTTTCTGTGGGCTGATAAAATCCATTTTCACTGTAAGCCTTCTGAAAGCAGTGAGTAAATTCCGGAAGATTCCGAATCACCTGGGCGGAGGCCGCATCCAGGGCGGCTTCCACCTCGCTGTCTGTTATTTCCGGCTTCTGCTCCAGTTTTTCAAGTGCAATCCAACTCATAATTTAATCTCCTTCTGTTTAACCCTTTACGCCAGAGGCAGCTACGCCTTCTACAAAGTATTTCTGTAAAGACAGGAACACAATCAATACAGGAATCAGACTGAGTACAGAAGCTGCCATAATCAGACCATATTCAGAACCAAACTGGCTGATAAACATACGAAGTCCCAGCTGCAGAGTTTTCTTTGATTCTGTTGTCAGATAAATCAACGGCCCCAGGAAATCATTCCAGGTATTCACAAAGGTGAAAATAGTCAGGGTAGACAGGGCCGGCTTAGAAAGAGGCAGCATTACCCGGTACCAGATCTGGTATTCCGTCATACCGTCAATCCGGGCTGCCTCACAAAGCTCTGTAGGAATTCCCTCATAAAACTGCTTCATCATAAATACGCCGAAGGCAGAGAAGGCCTGCAGGCAGATAATCGCCAGATGAGTATCAGCCAGTCCAAAGGAACGCATCATCATAAACTGCGGCACCATATATACCTGCCAGGGAACTGCAATGGTTGTAATATATGCTAAAAACAGGGTGTTTTTTCCTTTAAACTGCAGCTTGGCAAAAGCATAGGCCGCAAAGCTGCTGGTCAGCAGCTGAAGGAAGGTTACAATCAAGGTCAGCTTTACGGTATTCAGCACAAATTTTGAGAGGGGGATTTTGTGCCAGATATCCACGTAATTCTGCCATCTGGGATTCTCCGGAATCCACTGTATGGGGAAAATAAATACATCCTTATCAAGCTTAAAGGATGCGGAAAGCATCCAGGCAAAGGGAACCAGCATTACCAGAGCAAGGGCAATCAAAACAACATAGAGGATTACCCGAAAGGCTCTTGTTTTTGTATTTTTGATTTTCATGTTCGGATCCTCCTAGTTTGAATATTTCTTCTCCCCACGGAACTGTACCAGGGTAATGGCCAGAACAATGAGGAACAGTACCATGGCTACTGCACTTGCATAGCCCAGATTCCAGTTACGGAAAGCTTCTTCGTAAATGTGATAAACCAGTACAATCGCTGACTCATTCAGCACACCGGCATTTCCGCCTGCCAGCATGTATACAATATCGTATACCTTGAAGCAGTTAATGGTCAGGATAATCGTAACAAAGAAGGTAGTCGGCTGCAGCTGAGGCCAGGTAATGTAGCGGAACCGCTGCCATGCATTGGCGCTGTCTAAGCTGCAGGCCTCATACAGTTCTCCATTGATTCCCTGAAGACCTGCCAGATAAATAACCATATAGTAGCCCATGTTTTTCCAGACAGAGAACATAACAACCGTAAACATAACCCAGTCCTTGTCAGCCGCCCATTTGGGAAGACTTTTTGCCGCCATACCCAGATTATACAGAATCATATTGACTGGTCCGCTTTTTGCCGGAGAAAACAGCATATTCCACACTGCTGCAACTGCTACCAGAGAAGCCACATACGGGAAAAAGCTAACAGTACGGAAAAAATTCCGTCCTTTAATATGCTGATTCAGGAGAACTGCCAGACCCAAAGCAGTTGCCAGGGTAAATGGTACTGTTGCAACACAGTAAATAATCGTATTCTTTAAAGATGCCAGGAAACGGGTATTTCCAATCATCATAGCAAAATTATCCAGAGCTGCAAACTGCATCGGGTTATTTCCATCCCATTTAAGAAATGCAAGGATAAATGCGAAAATAACTGGTCCAAGAGTAAATACTGCAAATCCGATAAAGTTCGGTGCAATAAAGCTGTAGGCTACCAGATCCCGTTTTGTCTGGCGGCTGAACCGCTCTCCGGTTTTTGCCTGACGAATCTTATCTCTTACCTGATCCACCTTTTTCCCCAGCTTCAGTTTCTTTTTTGGATCCTGCTCTGCCTCTGCCTGCTGCTGCAGCTTTTCAAGCTGTGGCTCTAAAACAGCCAGCCTGCGCTGAACTTCTGCCGGATCCACTGACTTTTTCTGTCTCATAACTATCCGCCTTTCTTTTCCTGCCTATGATTTATATGAGGCAGACGATTTTGTTTATCGCCTGCCTCATATGGATTTTTCTCAAATAATTTTATCAGAAACTAAACCAGAATTACTGCGCCAGAATTGCAGAAATTTTTTCGTTCATATCAGCAATTCCTTCATCGATAGTACTGTTTCCGGTCATGATGTTGTCATGAGCCTCGTTTAATACTGTCTCCATCTCAGAACTCTTGGTGCTTACCGGCATTTCCAGATACAGATTTGCAGTCTGGAGAGCCTCTTTGCTGCCTTCATCTGCCGGGAATCCCTCAATAGAAGCTACCATATTGACAATATCATCGGTCATGATTGCCGGAATAGTTCCTGTAGATGCCAGAATATCAGCGCCTTCTTCTCCGCATACAAACTTTACAAAATCCCAGGACATATCTTTATCCTTTGCGGTAGTCGGAATAGCCAGAGAGGTAATCGTTGCCAGAGTAGAGCCCGGTTCTACGCCCTCTGCATGAGGATATTTTACCATACCCCAGTTACCGCAATCTGCATATTCACCAGTTTTTACCTTATCAATCAGAGTGGAAATAAACCAGGTTCCCATATTCATCATTGCTACATTTCCCTGAGAAAATGCACCGGAATAATGAAGATTAGAGGTCTTTAAGGTTGCATAATCCTGACATACGCCGTCCTCCTGCTCTGCTAAAACCATCTCGTAATACGGCTTCAAGAAATCATAGCTTCCATCGATAATGCTGTTCTTTCCATCCAGAATACCAAACAGCTGAACTGCACTTCTCCAGGTATGATAGTGAGCTCCGTACACCTCCTGACCAGGCATATCGTTGGTAACGCTTCTTGCCAAAGCGTCATACTGCTCAAAGGTCATATCATTGGTCGGATAATCTACTCCTGCTGCATCAAAAATATCTTTATTATAGAATACAACCCAGAAATCGCTTCTAAAAGGAAGCTCATACAGCTTATCTTCTACTTTAATCTGGTCGGTCAGCCCCTTAAATGCGCTTAAATCTACGCCGTCCTTTGCAATATACTCATCCAGCGGCTCCAGAACGCCTTTGTTTACCAGAGTAGTATATCCGGGAACATCTTTTACGGTTACAACATCAAAATCAGAACCGGATCCGGTCAGCTGTGTAGCAAGGACGGTCTGGTAATCAGAGCTTCCCAGGTCAACCAATTCAACCTTTACATCCGGATGAGCGCTTTCATAGGCTTCAATTAAGGGCTGGTAATAAACGGTTAAATCCTTATCCCACATAGCCCATTTCAGAACCTTCTGTCCCTCTGCCGGAGCCTCTGTTTCAGCTGCTGCCTCAGTCTCTGCCTTAGTATCTGCTACAGGTGCTGCTGTGGTTTCTCCTGTCTGAGAACCGCCGCATGCTACCAGACTTCCTGCCATAGCTGCTGCCAGAGAAAGGCTTAAAATACGTTTTTTCATCATAACTTTTCCTCCTGATTCTAATAAGCGGCTGCCTTGTGCAGCTCGCATCTGATGGTTCCATTATAGTGAAATTCTCCTGGATTCTGAATGGAATTTTCACCAGAAAAGCTTCATTTTTTACACATCATGTTATTTAATATTATCATATTTTCATGTAATTTTTCACCATTCCTGTATTTTTTTACAATTGTATTCATTTGACAAAGCCAAGACCTGACGATAGAATAAGAGTAACTAATAGAAAGGAATCGTTTTATGAAAAAGCACATATTTCCAAAAACGGTCCGAAACCAGATTATTATCAGCACAGCAGCTATAACTCTTATTATTGCTGCCATTACTGTGACTATCTGCTTTTCTGTATTCCAGTCCTTTCTCCGCAAAGCGGAGATTCAGTCTGCGGAATTCAATATGCAGGTTATTTCCAACAACGTTTCGGCCGACATGGATCACATATTTTCCTTTGTAGACTGGTGCAGCAGCAATACAGATATCAATCATTTTCTGCGGGTTTTTCAGAATCAGGAAAAGATGCCGACTATTTCCTCGAAGGATTTTTCTCTCCGCACCGTAGCCTTAAATACTTATAGCCGGTTAAAGGAGCAGTACAATGATACTCCCTCCTCAGAAAAATACATTTCCCGGGTTCTGATTTCTCCGGAAAATAGGAATGTATACCTTCAGCTTTCCGATACAGGAGCTACCAACACCTCCTCTGCTGCAGATATTGTCTATGCCGATGAGAATTTTCAGATGTTTCTGAATGCGCCGGAATACCTGTGGAACGGTTTACATCCGGATCCTCTTCTGGAATCTGACAGCCCGAAATTCCTTCCCATTGTGCGTCCTATTTATAATCAGTACAATGCGGATCGAATTGGATGGCTCTATCTTACAATTCCGGAAAGACTGCTGACGGATTATATTCATACTCTGCCATTAGAAGAAGACTCCGATCTTTATGTTACTATCGGAGAACATACCTACCGTTATAACTGCGGACAGCTGACAGAGTGTGATTTTTCTTTTCAAATCTTAAAGGATGTCAGCAGCAAGACCTTCCATAAAAGCAATCACGCCGCACAGGTGCAGTTTCCAGACGGAAGCCGTCGGTACACAGTATCCTGTCCTATGGGAAATCAAGGATGGACCATTACTCAGGTACTTTCTGATCAGAGCTATCTGGCTCAGCGAGACGTTTATAATACCATTATTGCGGGGATTGTCGTTGTTATCCTCATATCCGGAGGGCTTCTTTACCTGGTATTAAGCCATCTGATCAATCGGCCTGTGTCCTTGCTTCAGAGTAAAATCGGCGCTATTGCTCAGGGAAATTTTTCCAGAGATCCTTCGATTGAATGGGAAAATGAGTTCGGAACCATCGGAAAAGGAATTAACCAGATGTCAGAAAATGTAGTTTCTTTGATGAACAAAAAAGTAGAAGATGAAAAACAGAAAAAGGATCTGGAATATCAGATTCTCCAAAGTCAGATTAACCCGCATTTTCTCTACAATACCTTAAATTCCATCAAATGGATGGCAACCATTCAGGGCGCCGGCGGTATTGCAGAAATGACTACAGCCCTGGCCCGACTGATGAAAAATGTCTCCAAAGGCACAGGCGCCCAGATTCCCTTGAAAGACGAGCTGGCGCTGGTTCAGGATTATTTTCTGATTCAGCAGTATCGATATGGAGGCAGTGTGTCCCTGGAATGCCGGATTCCAGATCCCAAGCTGTATCACTGCATGATTCACCGTTTTTCTCTCCAGCCTATTGTAGAGAATGCACTCTTCCACGGCATTGAGCCCAAGGGCTGTGCCGGAAAGATTGTCATTGAGGCATGGGAATCCTCTGCCTCTGACGGCCAGCCACTTCTGAAGGTCTCCGTTACTGACAACGGTATCGGTATGACAGAGGAGACCATGAAAAAAGTGCTGACTGGGGAAGCCGATTCCTCCGCTGAATTTTTCCGCCATGTGGGAATCAATAACGTAAATAAACGAGTTCAATATGATTTTGGGGAGGATTTCGGAATCACAATCCAAAGCGAAACTGGAGAAAATTCCTATACTGTCATGACCATAACACTCCCCTATATCACAGATGAAAGGACAACGATATTATGATAAAACTGCTGATTGTTGACGATGAACCGCTGGTACAGATCGGCATAAAATCTATGATAAACTGGGCAGAGCTTGGCATTGAAGTCTGCGGTACTGCCATGAACGGTCAGGCTGCCCTGGATATGATCCGGGAATACGCCCCGGAGCTGGTCATTACCGATATCAAGATGCCGATTATGAACGGCCTGGATTTGGTGAAAGCCTGCAGAGACGAAATCGGCCCCATCCCCCTGTTTCTTGTTCTTACCAGCTATGAAGAATTTGAGCTGGTGAGGAAAGCGCTCTCCTACCAGGTTGTTGATTATCTGGTTAAGCTTGAGCTGGATCCAGACAGCCTCAGACAGGCTGTCGAACGGGCCCTGGAGCGATTAAACCAGCTAAAGGAAAGCGCCGCATACCGTCAGGCTGGCGGACGCCCCCTGCTGCAGAGTTATTCTGATAAATTTTTCATGCGTCTTCTCCACAATCTGTTTGACAGCAGGGAACAGTTTGCCATTCAGGTGCGGGATCTGCGCCTGGATTTTTCCCATCAGTGCTACCTGGCCTGCCACGGTGAAATTCACAGCGGAGTAGCCGCCCAGCTAAGCAGGGAAAAACAGATGAAGCTGTACTCCAGCAGCCTGCAGATGATACGGGAAATATTTAATAAATATGCTCCCAGCTATGTTGTTTCCCTTGATAAAATTCATTTTGCCGCGATTTTTCATTTTCCTACAAAGGAAAAAGCTGATATTACCGCTGTGCAAAACGGTATTTCCAACGCCTGTTCCATGGTACATAATTATTTTAATGTATGGCTTTCCATAGGAATTGGAAGTGCTGTAGACGATCCCTTAAAAATAAGTGGATCCTATCAGGAAGCCCGACAGGCATTTAATTTGGCAGATCAGGAAAATCCTGTTGTTCCTTTTTCCCGGATTACCGATGATACCATGAAAAATGCCTTTAATATTACAGTTTTTAAAAACAGCCTGACACAGGCCTTTGAAGAGTTTGACACCGATGTACTCTACCGCACACTGACGGAAATTACAGAGCTTTTCATCTCCAATCCGCAGAAATATCTTCAGGCTGTAGATGCCGCCTGCAATATTCTGTATCTTGCTCTTTCCCTTCTTCCCGGCAGTGAGGAAACCCTGGAAGAAATTTTTTCTGCCTATCCAGATGGATACCGTTCGATTTACAAGGCAGTCAACATTATGGAGGTGACGCAATGGCTGAATACCCTTCGGGACGGGCTATGCAGCATTCTGAAAAACAAACGCAAGACCTACAAGGATCATGTTGTCTCTAATGTTCAAAAATATATTGATAATCACATTGAAGACCGGCTGACCCTAAACGATGTCGCGGCTGTATTTGGATTGACTCCCAATTATTTGAGCGCCCTTTTTAAGAAAAGCTGCAGCATCGGATTTACAGAATATATTACTCAGAAAAAAATAAGCCGGGCCAAGGCCCTTCTTCTAGAACAAGATTATAAGATCTACGAGGTTGCAGATCAGCTGGGCTTTGAAAGTGCATTTTACTTCAGCAAAGTATTTAAAAAAGTAGAAGGCGTATCCCCTCGGGACTACATCCAGTCCCATACCGCTGCGCCAAACTACCGTAAATAAAGGAGATTTCTTATGTTTCAGGAACTTGCCAAGACCTATTGTACCAATTTTGTACCCTTTTATCCGGATGCCCCTGCTGCAGATCGAACTGCTTGGGAGCACCTGGAGCCTTCCATTCTTTCCCTTCTTCTCAAAGATGGAGAACGCTGTTTGGAAGAGCCGTGGCCTACCCTTACTGCCACAGACTATCTTGATTTTACCAGAACCGGACGAAGAGCGCTCTTTGAGAGCAAAATGTTTGCCCGAAGAACCCTTCTCAATTCCATGCTTCTGGCAGAATGTGCCGAACATCAAGGACGCTTTCTGGATTCTGTTTTAAATGGAATCTGGTCTATCTGTGAAGAGACCTCCTGGTGTCTTCCTGCCCACAACTCCTATATCCGTGATACGCCTCAGCTTCCTCTTCCAGATGCACGGCGGCCGGTAATTGACTTATTTGCCGCAGAGACAGCTGCCATTCTTTCCACAGCCAGATACCTGTTAAAGCAGGAGCTGGATGCAGTCAGTCCTGCTGTTTCTGTCCTTCTTGATAAGGCCCTGTCCGAACGTATCTTTGTTCCTTACCTGAACGAGCATTTCTGGTGGATGGGAGACGGCAAATCTCATATGAATAACTGGACTGTCTGGTGTACCCAGAATATTCTTCTGACTGCCGCACTGTCTAATATCAGCGAGGACGTTCGCAGAGCTGTTTTTCTTAAGGCATGCAAAAG
>OHBO01000848.1_pt1 | contig 11309 bp, 5 predicted proteins | sample 1577431 | NCBI WGS metagenome assembly OHBO01 (sample SAMEA3879544, study PRJEB24766) | human gut metagenome | biome: human-associated habitat; feature: feces | place: USA | collected 1985/1987
CGTCCATCGGGATCACCTCGTAGACCGCCCGCCGGCCTGCATAGCCCGTGTAGAAACAGCGTTCGCAACCCACGGGTTCGCAATAGCGGTCGATCGCGACGTCGGGCAGCAGGCGCCGCACTTCATCGGTCGCCTCCGCGTGGCGTTTGCAGTGGGGACAGAGCAGGCGCGCGAGACGCTGCGCGACGGTCATTACCAACGTATCGGCCACCAGGTACGGGTGTACGCCCATATCCGACAGACGGGCTACGGCGCCCCAGGCCGTGTTGGTGTGGATCGTCGAGAAGAGCAGGTGTCCCGTCAGCGACGACCGCACGGCCATCTCGGCCGTCGCCCCGTCGCGGATCTCACCTAGCATGATGATGTCGGGGTCCTGCCGCAGGAAGGTACGCAGTGCGGCGGTGAACGTAAGGCCGATCTCCTCCTTGAGCTGCACTTGGTTGACCCCTTCGAGCGTGTACTCGATCGGATCCTCGATCGTGAGGATGTTGTCCGTCAGGGCATTCAGCCGCCGCAGCGTGGCGTAGAGCGTCGTGCTCTTGCCCGAGCCCGTCGGGCCGCAGATCAGCACCATGCCGAAGGGCCGCGCGATGGCGCGGCAGTAGTCCTCGTACTGCCTTGCGGAGAAGCCGAGGTTGCGCAGTTCCAGCAGCTCGACGCGGCGGGTCAGCAATCGCAGCACGACCTTCTCGCCGTAGATCGTCGGCAGCGTCGAGACGCGCACGTCGAACTTCGCGCCGTCGCGGTCGTAGCCGATGCGCCCGTCCTGCGGCAGCCGTTTCTCGGAGATGTCGAGCGAGGCGAGGATCTTGATCTGGTTTACAAGCGGCATGTACTGTGCCCGCTCGACGACGTAACGCTCGGCGAGCTTGCCGTCGATGCGCATACGGATGCGGCAGCGCTGTTCGTAGGGTTCGAGGTGGATGTCGCTGGCGTTGTCGCGCAGCGCCTCGCCCACCAGCGCGAAGAGGAACTGCCGCCCCTGTCCGATCTCGGCCGTGCGGCCTGCGGCGGCGCTTGCCGTCTGTGCTCCGGGGCGGTAATGTTGCAGCAAAAGCCGTGGCACGACTTCGACCTGCCAGCCGTAGAGCACCTCCAGCTCCTCGGCAGCGGCCGTGTAGTCATGTCCCGTCTCGCCGTAGCAGCGTATCCTGCCCGCCTCGCGTGCGAACGGCACGAGGCGGTACTCGGCGGCCTCCTGCGCCGTGAGCAGGCGAAGGATTTCCGTGGGGATATGTGTCGGGGTTACGGCCATAAGCGGAGGAATTGAAGAGCGGCCCAGCCGATGAGCACAATGCCGGCTGCGCCGACGAAGGGGATCGTGCGACGACGACGGCCGCAGCAGCCCCACCAGAGGAGGGCGACGACGCAGGCGGCGATCAGAAACCACAGAAACTCCGTCGGTGCGAACAGGGGTGCGACGGCAAGCAGGAAGAGGGTATCGCCGGAGCCGACGGAGTGTCTGACCGCGAGCCGCCGCAGGCGGAGGTAGCCGAAGAGAGCCGTTCCCGATAAAAGGAGCAGCGCGGCATTGCCTGCTGTTTGCAGCAACATCGTCCGCCAACCGAGCGTGTGCCAGCTCACCCCGACAGAGACCGTCCCCAGCACCGCCAGCCACGACGCGTCCACCCGTCGCGTGCGGAAATCGTCGCGGGCCAGTACAGCGGCAGGCAGAAACAGCAAAAGGTAGGGATAGGGAGCAGGGAACATCGGAGGGTCGTTAGAGGGTATTCGGAATTCGGTTTTTCGAGATCGGCAATACGGGATAGCTGCGTATGAAAGCGGGTGCAGGCAGATACCTTGCCCTGCGGCGGCCGGTCAATCCTTGACCGTCTCGCGCAGGTTTTTATCCTGGTCGATCTCCCAGACATTATAAACTCCGTCGCCGTCGAAATCCACGACGGCAGTTGCCGTAGCGCGGAACCCGTGCTCCGAAGCCTCGACGATCTCGACGAGGTAGTTGGCCTGACCGCCGTCGGTCACCAGTCGCGACTGCTCGAAGCCCAGTTCGTCCAACGATGACGAATAGCGCGAATACGTGTAGAAATTCGACCGCTGCAACGTATGCAGGTAGGTAAGCTGCTGCTGCGCTTCGGTGGCCTTGGCTCGCGAGATCAACGGCATCAGATTCGGCAGCGCGATCAGCACCAGAATACCGATGATGACCAGCACGACCAACAGCTCGGGCAGCGAAAAGCCGCGGAGACGACGACACGGATAAAAAGACAATGTTTGCATAGACGGTGTTCGTTTGCAAACAAAGATAAGGTGGCTTTTGATTGATTTTTCGAAGAATATACCTTACATTTTAATGCATAAACACCTGAATATTAATATGTTGATGAAAAATAATCTATACATACGCCTTTCACTTGTTTTTACCTTGTTCTGCCCTGTACATAATTCGGGAAAACCTGATGACTGTTCGAGGAATAGCTGCCATGAAAAAGGACTTCGACATAGAGGTCCAAGACATAATGAAAGTATGGGATTATTGATGCGTTACGGCAAAGAAATTCTTAAAACCGATTGCCAGCATAGGTGCCATACACGTTATAATTCTGAGGATCGATTCCTATAACAAACCGAAAAAACGCGACGAAGGATCAGTAAAGTAAAATAGAATATGATGCATGAAGATTTATCGGTTGTTGACACCGGATAACCCCGATATGTCTTATTCGAAAATGATAAAATCTGACATATACCTCAGTCTCCGCCGACAGATTTAGTCACATTTACGATCTTTGCTTTTATCCGGTGATGTTTCACGTAGATCGACCCGACCTTTCCGACCCGGAAAATAACACATAATGCCCGATTCGAGAATCCCGCTTCCATCAGACATAGAAATTCCTTTTCTGCCGGTGTCAAGTTGCTCCGGCGATGTCTTCGACAGTCGGACAAACGTAACGAATCATTTACGATATGATAATTCGAAAGCCGCTTTACAGATGCAAGCTCCTTGCAACGTGTATGAAATGAAACAGGATCATTGTTATATAAGTACAACAAATCCAGCCACTCCTCGATATAACGCAATCTGTTTCGTGCCAAGAGTTCGGCTTGCCGTCGTTGCTGCCATAAACGGTAAAGAATACCTGCCTGCAACATAATTATGGCACACAATATGAAAATCATAGTGCATACAATTTGTCGTCTCGAAAAAGTATGCACGGACTCTTTGTTTGCCCCAACTCCGGTGACCAAACCATATAGCAGCAAGCGAAGAGCCGTGCATAGCACGATTCCCTCGCTGTCTACCGCTATTAATGAAATTGGTCTTTGAGTTGTGAGCAGACAGAGAAAACCCGATAATAATTATCGTCTATTTCAAAGATAGAAATTATTGTACAATCCGGCAAATTATTAGCTGGAATTTTTATTTTTTCCTGCCTTATACAATCATTTGCATAAGTCGCTATTGTGACATCTCATTATTCTTATGAAAATCGATCGAAGAGCTATTTCGATCGATTTTTATTTATTGTATTATACATTAAGCACTTATACGCTTTACTTATTGTTTAGCTCCTATTGTACTTATTATCAATAGATTGCGATTTTACTTCCGGAATGAAATGCTGTTGATAAGATTATATTTTTGATTTCTATTGATAATCAGAAATTTAACAAGTAACGTGTAATATATACATTATGCCGTTTGGACAAACGGAGTCAAAATACGTGCTTTAACTTTGTTTCATCGGCATATGCTCGGCATTCCGAGCGGTTCAGACCGCCACGATCATATTTTCATAAACTATCAAACACTAACTTATTATGAAAAGATCTTCTCTTTTATTTCGAACTTGTATTGGGTGGTTTTTGTTCGGAGTTTTATTTTTACAATCCAGCTATGCACAAGATTCTAACAGTACAAACTCGATTGCCATGCATGCCGTACTCAGTGACGGTTATTTCAAGCCGCAATCTCCTGATGTATGGAGCATGATTAAATATGGCAATGCGAATATTGATTATTACACTGGCACTTTGGGAATAAGTATTCCAATTTATACTTATAAAGACAATAATTTTGAAATCCCTATTTCGATTGATTATGCATCGTCAGGTTTTCAACCTGGTTCTCCCAGTGGTTTAGTCGGTCAAGGTTGGTATCTGAACTTCGGAGGAGCAATTACGCGTGAGGTCAGAGGTATTCCTGATGATGCAATACAGGAAATGTATGATTGGCGGGAAAAAGCCGATCAAGAGATGAATAAGATTCCTTGGTGGGATGAATATACATTCCCCGACCAAGGGTCATATATCTACGGTCATTCGGTTAGAATAGACGGATACGCACAAAGCTATTTTAAAACAACGCCGACAGATTCACTTAATATCGTTTATACTGGTGCTGCGGGACAGGAATACATGCCTTATTGGAAAGATGAAACCAATAGTCGCCTCGGATTCGAAACAGAACCGGATGTTTTTAATTTCAAGGTTCTGAATTACTCCGGCTCGTTTATTCTCCAACCTAATCATCAGATTAAGGTCTTTAATACGAATCAACCTGCAGGAGAATTTCATGTAGAGTTCTTAATGGAAAATTATGCACCTTTGTCAACGAGTAAATTCATCATCACAACTGGCGATAAGACAAAATACTATTTCGAGCACATAGAATCTTGCCGAACCGTAAGTGATCTTCTGGGTGGCGGAGATAATCCGCACAGGAATTACACATGGAAATTAACCCGTATCGAGGCACCGAACGGCAACAATGTCAGGTTCTTTTATAACAAGGTCAAATACAATACTTACGAAACAATTACGCCGGTAGTCACGATCGATTACCTTTCCGACCGCAATCCGGATAATGATCCGACACCTGTATATACAGTCAGTAATTTTGTTAATGAATACCTTCTCGACAGCATTGTCGTCGAAAATAAAGCTCGTATAGAATTCGCTTATTCTTCGGGAAACCTGACATCGATAAATGTTTTTAATGATCGCGACAGGAATCCGGTAAAGAGTTGTGCTCTTGAATATTTTTTAAATGACAAGGGAAGTGGTTATGTTACTTTTCTGAAAAAGGTCGCTTTATCCGGAGAAGGACAATATACGATGGACTATTATGATGAAACATCGGAATTCGCATACAATCATACTTTTAAGGTCGATCAACACGGATATTACAATGGACAGGATGCATACTCCAAACCTCCCTTTCCAGCAGATTTAAAGAAGTTGGCTGAAAAACTTCGTACGTGGCGTGATCCAAACGAAACATGTACTCGCATGGGTATGCTGAAGACGATTCACTATCCTACGGGAGGATATTCAAATTTCAGCTATGAACAGAACGAAGCCTTCTACTTAGGACAAAATATTAAAGTCGGAGGGTTGCGTGTTAAACAGATCGATGTCTTCTCGCAAGACGGGAATCAGACACAGAATCGAATCTTCAAATACACCCAAAAAGAGAATGCGAATCGCAGTTCCGGAGCAATGATTCATATTCCATGCTATTATTGGCAATATTCAATCATTGCCGCTGGGGCGTCGTTTAATCGAGAGATTGTCTCTTCGCTTAACAATGTGGGATTTGCGAAAGATTCCTATTTCGAATATTTGCGTGTCATTGAAGAGGTGCGTAAGAAATCAACGGACAGTTCTCCATTGTCGATCACCGAATACGAATTCTATTCAGCCAACGCCGACAACAACGGCGGAACCCCGAAAGAGATTTATGAACAAACTGAAAATTTGCGAGCTTCGGATGGATGGACCGTTGAAGTTACGTTATATCCCAGTGCAGAATTCAATACGAGTATGCTGCATACTTCGACATTACGGGGAGGAAAGTTGCGTATGAAAACCGAATATGCGGGAGATATGGATCATCCGGTAAAACGGGAAGAATACGTCTACTCTGAATCCGATAACGATGAAATAGGTGTGAATACCGTATTCATGTGTATGGCAGCAAATCACATTTACAACCCGAACTCCATAGTTCTGCAACAAAAAATCGAAGAAGTCTATAATAAGGATGCTGAACTAATCTACCGCAATGAAGATAATTACTCTGTAAATGATTTGGGCAGAGTAAATTCTGTGATACGAACAGACAGCAAGGGAGATGAAATTCGTGAAATGTATTCTTATTTAGATCGTGTACCGGCTTATCCTACGGAGATCATTAAAACCAATAAGGGAAATGTGATTTCTGCGATGAAAATTGATTACGAACAGCAAAGTAATGCAGAGGATCATTACACTCCTTCGAAAGTTTGGAAAGGAGCATTGGGAGTAACTCCTCCGAATATCGAATATCGTATGGATTGTAAATACGATTTCTACGATTCGATGGGCCGTCCGTGGGAGATGACGGATCGCAATGGTAAGAGTACCTGTTATATCTGGGGCTATGAAGGACAATATCTCGTCGCCAAGATCGAAAACATGACGTACGACGTCCTATCCGATCAATACGGAATTACAAACAACGCGTATCCCGACACTTTACCTGAAACGGAGGAAAACATGCTACGCGGAATCGAAGGGATAGCGGTTACAACCTACGCTTACGATCCGCTGGTCGGCATTACACGCATCACCGATCCTTCGGGACATTCGGTCTACTATGAATACAACGATAGCGGAAAATTGAAAGTTATCCGCGATGACAAAGGCAAGGTATTGAAATCCTATGATTATCATATTGTAACCGACAATCAATAAACAGACGTATAGTATGAAAAAGATATATCTGTTGCTGGTGCTGTTGTTCACCGGCCTGCAATCTGTATTTGCACAATTTATTTGGCATCCCGATCTGGGTACACCTTATGCAGGGGCAATCTCCCTACCGTGGGATACACGCAGCTATATGTTTCAAGTCGACAACGGCGAAGAGTTCGGCAGCCCAGGTGATATTTGGGACGCGCTCGATGCGCAGCTCCGGGCCGCCGGTATTACGTGGATCCGTGTGAATTCTGTCGAAAATCCGGCAGACGGAACTTTCGAAGTGTGGTTCGATTTGGATGAAAACAAAGATAACATGTCTCGTTCCATCCACATGGGTTACAGTTACAGTGCTTATTTTATCATTACGCAATTAAAGCAGGATCAAGAACACTTCGAAGGACTGTATGCCGATCTGCCTGCGAATAGAAAATTCGAAGTCTTGCCGGGTGAAGAAATTTCAATCCAACTGCATGGTCTATCAGCCGGAACGTCATACGACGTATACCAATATTATTCAGAGAACGATATAGACATATTCGATACGTTCTTCAGCAACACGGGCGGAGATTATCTTTACACGTCAGCATTTCCGGAGGGTGATTTCGGGTTCAGTTTCTCCAACAGTCAATTCAATGTCAGTTACCCCGAAGCTTATAGAAATCATTACTCCTTCGATACCCGAGCGTTGGCATTTCCTGCGGAGGGCGATGTCATGCGGGTCTATTTCGACTCCTATTCCAAATGGAACGGTATGAAAGTGGCAATCAACAGTCTTGCCGATCTGTCGTTTCTCGATCGAGTGGTGCAGGATCACAATACGGGCAAGATCGCATCTTGGAATCCCCGTATGCGATTGTCTTACGGGTACGATACGCAACTTCGACAAGCCTACTTCGAAATCGCTTGTCCTCCGAATCTGACAGACGAATTTATCCAAAGTACGTTGGGGATAATGAACGCTTCGGGATGGAACGCGACTGTTTCGCAAGATTTCGGAGGATCGGTTCGGACGGTTCCCGTATCATACAAATATAACAAAGCGACTTCTCAAATTATTGCGACAGTCGAATATACACAACCATTCGTAACGTATACGCTTTATAGGGAAAACAGCTACCTGCAAAGTCTTACAGGAAACGGCGATCTGTTACGTCTCTCGACTCCTGCTACATCGGGTTACTATCGCATTGTTGCTACCTACTCCGAGGGCGGTCTGAGCGACTCTGCCGAATTGGAAGGCATCCGCTACAACTCCGATATGCTCTCGCTCAATGACGATCGTAACTGGATTCTGACACGAACCTTCAACTGCGACAACCACGGGGACACCGAAGAGGAACAAATCTCTTATGATGTAAGCTATTACGACGGATTGGGATATGCATTGCAAAACGTACAAATTTGCGCTAACGGCGACGAACAGGGAGATATTATACAACCATTCGTCTACGACGGATTGTACCGCGAGGAGTTACAATACCTCCCTTATACGCTGGATGCCAACAATGGGCAAAGTGACGATGCAGCATTGGCCAATCAAGAGGAGTTTTATAAAACCAGATACGGCTTGGCGACCGATCCTCACGCTTGTGTTCGTACCGAATACGAACCTTCGGCATTGAATCGGGTATTACGCACACATAAACCCGGTGCGGAATACCAATCTGATACCCGTTCCATGCAGACTTCTTATATGGGTAATGCCGTATCGACGGCTCTTCGCCTGCGTGTCGATCCCGATGATCGTTCGCTGACAGCCGACGGTTATTATGCCGCCAATGAACTCTCCGGCACACGTTCTACGAACGAAGACGGTGCCGTCATCATAACGTATACGGACAAAGACGACCGCACGGTCTATGAAAATCGGCAGCTGCGCAACGGAAGTGTCACCGAGAATATAATCACCTACTATGCCTATGACGACTGCGGACGTCTTACGTGGGTTGTGACACCCAAAGGCAGTGACCTACTCTCCGTCGGATCGAGTTTCTCGCCTGACAGCGACTTCGCAAAGCAAAACTGTTACGTCTATTTCTACGACGAGTGGGGACGGGTCTATGAAAAACGTTTCCCGGGACGCGAGCCGATGTATGTCGTCTACAACCGGGGCGATCGGCCGATGATGATACAGGACGGATTGATGCGTGAGAAGAATCAATGGCTCACCTTCCATTACGATGGCATGGGGCGTGTGACAGCACAGAAACTCGTCACCGATTCCGCACAGACGCCGCAGACACGCGAAACATTGCAAATGTCATTCGATACGAATTCTTATCCGCAACTTTATTCTTCGTCCGCATCGCAGATCTTGACACAGCATGTCTATGACCGGTATCCGACGACGATGCCCGCGGCTTTGGCTTTTGAAGAGATTCCCGACATGACCTGCGATCTGACGGGTATCGAGTCCGAAACACTGCTTGATACTTCGACGACGGGACTTCCGACCTATGAAAAGTTGACTGCGATTACGGATTCCTCGATCGGCGGAGAGTATCACCGCGCCTTCTATTACGACTATAAAGGACGCGAGATTCAGCGTGTGGAATGCGACTTCGAGGGCAATATTCTCCGCACGACCAGCCGATACGATCTGATCGGAAATCTGCTGGCGCAACGCGAAAGCTATACCCACGGCGGAACGACCGACGTGCTCGACCGCGCCTTCAAATACGATTCGCGCAACCGCATGACCAAAGAGACCGCGCAGTTCAATGACGGAGAGCAGGCCGTGGTCGCCTATACCTACGACGATCTCGGACAGCTTATCGGCAAGACTTATGGTACGGGAGCACATGCCATTCATGAGACAATGGATTACAATATGCAGGGGTGGCTCACTGAGAAGTCCAGCGAACTGTTTGAGATGCGGCTGCGTTATCACGATCCCGAATCACATCTGAGCGATCGCGCCTCCTACACTGGAAACATCTCTTCATGGTGGTGGAAACATCGGCTTATCAACAACGATAACGACAGTGAAAATCGCCTCTATGCCTTTACTTACGACGATTTGGCACGCCTTGTCGACACGGAGCTCTATCTCGATGATTCGTACGGTGCATCGAACGAATTTGTGGAAAATGGCATCACCTATGACAAAAACAGCAATATTATTACGCTGAACAGATCGAGTCTGTCGTCGGATGATATGAAGAATTATTTGTTTTCATATTCTGGTAATCAGCGAATTAAGGACGAAACAAGCAACTCGGACTACGAATACGACGCCAACGGTAATATTCATAGGGATGCCTTGACGGGCTTTTATATTTACTATAATTTACTTAACTTGCCTACGGTGATTTATACCGAAGGGGATATGGGATTGTACTACACCTATCTTTCCGACGGTACGAAGATCGAGGTGTGCGGATACGACGACAACGAACCCACACGTTACGCAGGTTCTTTGGTATATAATGACGGGACATTCGAAAGCGCCTCGTTCGGCGGCGGTCGGATCGTCGGTACGAACAACGGCACGAACTCGGAGGTGCACTATTTCCTGACGGATCATCTGGGCAGTACACGTGTCGTGGCGAAGGTGACGCCGACTGGCCGCGAAGACCTCGACCGCAAGGACTACTATCCCTTTGGCAAGGCGTGGGCACAGTCCGATATGCCGACATCGGATAATCGCTACACCTTCTCCGGTAAGGAAAAGCAACATCTGCGATTCCAAGAGATCGATTATGCCGATTTCGGTGCGCGGTTTTACGATGCAGATACCGGTATCTTTTTACAGCAGGATCCGTCGGCAGAGGATTATTATCATATCGGCCAACATGTTTATTGTGCAGGAAACCCTGTGAGTAGAATAGATTCTAATGGATGTGATTTTACTATAGCTCTTCGAGCATTGATTCAACAATTAATGTTTGATATATATACGACAATTGCGAATAATGAAGCTGCGATCGCAGATTTCGAAAAACGGGGTAAAGGTGATAGTAGGCGCGCCGAGAGGTTACGGGAAAATAATGCAGAACTTGAAGCTGCTATCTTAGAAATTACAGCTATGGAATTTTCTGATCAGCTGTATGATGTTAAGCTCAATGCCGGAACCCCCGAAGGAGGCGATGAAGAGATGGAATACTATGGCTGGACAACTTATAATCATGAAAATAAAGCTGTAACAATTAATCTGGCCGGAGATTATGATGCCAAAACCATGTTGCACGAATTAAAACATGGATTTCAATTTGAAGATCAAACATATTCTTTTGCTTCTCACGGTTTAGGTGGTGGACAATATTATGATTTTGAAGATGAAGTAGAAGCTCATAAAAGAGGAAGTGCGATTGATGGATCGAGTGGCAAAGTCGATAAAGAAGATTATAGAAATATATTACATCGGGGCCAAGCCGGTAAAATCGACCAACAGCGAATTGGTAAAAAAGATATCTGGCACAAAAATGTCAATCCTTTAATAAAATTGTTTGGCTTATGAGGCGATGTATGATTTATGCGGTTATAGGGTTATTCCTGCTTCCGCTCTATGGCATGGCAAAAAAACGCTCCCCCAAAGAAGAGCGCACGAACAATCATAGTGCGTTTCTGTATTACCGAGAATTTGGACCTTCCGTAATCAAAGG
>OHBO01000857.1_pt1 | contig 11163 bp, 11 predicted proteins | sample 1577431 | NCBI WGS metagenome assembly OHBO01 (sample SAMEA3879544, study PRJEB24766) | human gut metagenome | biome: human-associated habitat; feature: feces | place: USA | collected 1985/1987
GCCTCTTCCAGCATTTCCTCCTCACGGGCTTTTGCTTTTCTCCGTGCGGTTTCCAGAATGCTCTCTGCTTCTTTGTTCACGTCCCTAAGCTTTGCTTCATACTCTTCTTTCAGAGCTGCCGCAGACGCCTGATCCTGCGCCGCCGAAGCCAGTTCACCGGCAATCTTCTGTCTTCTCTTTTCCAGCACATCACGAACCGGATTGAAAAGCAGATAGGACAGTGCAAAGAACAGGATAAAGATATTGATACCAGTCAGCACCGCATCATGCAGAAGCTGCGGGTCAAATCCTATCAGTCTGTCCAAGTCTTTAGCCTCCTTTCGCTACATTCTCCTGTCTGTTCTGTCTATTAAGCGGAAAACGGCTTAACGAACATCAGGATGATTGCAACAACCAGGCCGTACAGACCGGTGGTCTCGGCTACTGCCTGACCAAGCAGCATGGTAGAAGTAATATCAGACTTTGCGCCCGGATTGCGGCCTACTGCTGCAGCGCCGTGTCCTGCTGCGATACCCTGTCCAACACCAGGTCCGATACCGGCGATCATTGCCAGACCTGCACCAATTGCGGAACAACCAAAGATAAAGTCCTGTCCTGAAATATTCATAAATGTAGTCCTCCTAAATCAATTTAAACGTAAGATATGAAGTGTTCTGTTTCACTGCATGTTCCCGCCATTATTCCATCTTATCATTAATATATACCATCGTAAGCATACAGAATACGTACGTCTGGATACATCCTGAGAATAAATCGCAGTAAACATGGAGTGCTGCCGGAATACCGATGTTTGCGAAAATTGGCATCATTCCATACCACAGTCCCATAATGATAACGCCTGACAGCAGGTTCGCAAACAGACGCAGGGAAATGGATAGCGGGTTGGCCAGCTCACCGATTAAGTTAATCGGGAACAAAATAGGCGTAGGCTCAAACAGGCTTGTGAAATGACGCACGCCGCGGTTTTTGATTCCCTGGTAGTTCACAATGAAGAAGGTGACCATACCAAGCAGAAATGTAACGCCATAGTCTGCAGTGGGCGCGCGAAGTCCCAGCATACCGCTCAGGTTGCAAAACAAAATAAACAGGAAAATCGTACCAATATAGTTGATAAACCTTCTTGCATTGCCGCCCAGAATACCGCCAGCCATATTAGCAAGGGCTTCATAGGCCATCTCCAGCGCATTCTGGAACATCCCCGGTTCATCCGTTGCCTTTTTCAGGGTCCGGTTTGCCAGAAATGCAATCAGCAGAATTAAAGCAGAGACAATCCACATTCCAATGGTGGTTGTTGTAATCCAAAAATCCTGTCCGAACATGTGATACTCAAAAACGCCATGTATCATAAAGTCAGGTTCATTGGACATCAGCATTCCCATTCCTATTCTCATACACTGTCCTCCTTTCTTCTGTATTCCAATACTTTTCTACCGGTTTTTCAGAGCTGCCTGAACTAAACTGCTCCCGGATACTTCTGGTTCTCCGTCTCTGACGGCTCTTCCAGATCCTCCAGAATGGCTTTTGCAGACTCCTCCTGATATCCCGATATTTTGCGGACCAGCGGCTGCAGATAAGCTCCCGCCTTCATTCCCATGGCTCCCAGCACCGCTGCCAGCAGATCAATCTTCAGCACACGCCAGAAGAAAAACAGGGCAGCTACAAACCTTCCGGAGAAGGCTCTGAGCCACAGTAAGCTTGCTGGCATAGTTTTCACTCTGACTGTCCAGGGCCCGCTCTGTTATGACAGCCATATGAACCAGCATCATCATGGCACCTGCCGCTCCCACTATAAGCCCCAGAATTACCGGAACTACCGGATAGGAAAATCCGGGAAGAAACAGGACTGCCAGAACCGCCAGAATCACATTCCACAGGATCACTCCTACAGACATCTCCAGAAGCAGCCGTTTTGTTGGTCTGCTAAGCCATATCATCTTTCGTCTGCCTCCTTCATTCTATTCTTCGGTTCCTCCGACTGTCCTGCCGCAAAAATACGGCTGGACTGCTTTGGCTTGCTGATTCCCGTTCTTGATGTCAGAGCTCTGCTCTCCTTTCGGATGCGTTCGTCCTCCTTCTTCTCCTGTTCCAGAGTCCGCTTTGCCATCCCCCAGGCACACCGTCCCCCTGACAGCACACCGAGAATCACCATTGGAATCATCACACTTCCCCCCAGATGGGAGTCCACCTGATATCCAATGAAAACACACAGAAAGACAGGTGTGATTACGCACAGCCCAAGCTGCGTTATCATCGCAAGGCTCCGAAATACACTTTTTTTGTAATGCATCACTGTCCACCCTTCTCTGTATTTTTGCATGTACCTACTATTATACCCAATACTTTTTATTTTGTCCATTATTCATAGGAATTTCGTAAAAATAACATTCAAATTGTACAACACTTTAAAGTTTGTCACAAATTTATCATTATTATTACCAATCCTGTCCATATTATTTTGTTAATTTTCCATAGAAATCCAGAAAGTTTATGGATTTTGCACTTTTTAAATCACAAATTTTTTTAGGTACACCGATAGTTTTTTCCTTTTCCAGGCCATATATCAAAATTCTGTTAAGGTTTCTCTCTGATTATATGATTTTTGTCAACAAATCATACAGGTTCCGTTAAGAGTCCGGAAAACCTATTTTCATCTGAGGGATTACCGTCTAAAATACAAAACAGTGATTGCCGATATTTCATTCACATAAATCCATATTTTGAGAGAGGAGATTTTGTCTTATGAACAGTATTTTAATCTGGATGATTACTATTTTATATGGAGTAATCGGAGGCGTTTCCACCCTGGCTCTTGTCGCAGGTATTCCAGCCATCATCTTCTGGAAATTCTACCGCCGGGTAGCTCTGAAAATCTCTATTATGGATTAACGATTTGCCTATTTCTACACTTCCTCTTTTTCGGATCATCCATCCGAAATCAAAATTCGCCGGAGAGACAAAGAGGTGCTTTTTTACGCACAGCTTCGTTTCTCCGACGAATTTTTATTTTTCATAATTATAACCGTTTTACAGGGCCTGACGAATCTTCTCCGCAATCTCTTCGCACTGGGCATCGTCAAATACGACTCTTCCCGGATTCATCTCAAAGGTTCCGCCATACTCGAATTCACCTTCATACTTGGGAACAAGATGCATATGCAGATGACAGCCAGTATCTCCGTAAGCGCCGTAGTTTACTTTCTTAGGATGGTAAACCTTGTGAATGGCGCGGGCAGCTTTTGCCACATCTGCAAAAAATGCGTTTCTCTCCTCGTCTGTCAGTTCAATCATCTCGCTGATATGCTTGTCATGAGCCAGAATCAGACGTCCCGGATGACTCTGCTCCTTAAATACATACAGAAAGCCTGTATCCATCTTACAGATAGGGTAAGCGAACTTTGCAACCAAATCTCCCTGCATACAGTATGCGCAATTTACATCTTTCATGTCTTGTACCTTCCTTCTTCAGATTAGCCGTAGCAGCTGTATTACTGCTTCTATTCTACTCCTGTTCCCGCTCATGCGCAAGTAAAACTGGCGAAAAGAAAAGCCGAAGTCTTCCGACTCCGGCCTTTCTTGATACAGGTCTTTTTTATCAGCCTGCCATGGGATGTACTCCCTCATTATTTTCTTCCTTCTCTTCGGACTCCTCAGCCGGCTTAACTGCCTTTTTCCAGGCATGCATAGCCAGTGCCATAGCGATAACGCCATAGGATACGAATACACGGAAATACTCACCGATTACCGGATCGCCGAACAGCTCCTTACCAGCCAGCGGAGATACGATAAACAGTGTATGGAACAGGACAATACCCAGCAGAGCCTGCTTATTGGTAGCCTTCTGTACAGAAGCGCCTCCTACCAGAAGAGCTGCAATCGCAAACTGTCCCACCTGAGTATGAGCGCCGTAGGTGGACAGGGTTCCCACATTCTGCAGGAAGATCAGCTGTCCCCAGCTCGCCAATACCGTTGAGAAAATCATGGCAATGATACGGGTTCTGTCTACGTTGATACCGGAAGCGTTTGCCACGGCACGGCTCTGACCTACCGTTCTCATATTCTGGCCCAGACGGGTCTTCAGAAGAACATTGTTAAATACGCAGAGAGCTGCAATACACAGGTAAGTCATAACCGGAAGCTTCACCATAATCAGCACCTTGTACAGGGCCGGAATATAGGTCAGACCATATACGACTGCTGCTGCCGCGATATATCCAAGAGCTTTTTTGGTATTAAACGGCTCGCCGCCTTCCTCAGATTTGGCCGCCAGCTTTGCTTTTACAAGCTGCGCTGCCTGAACAATCACAGTCAGGAGACAGCAAAGCTCCACTGCAGAAAGCAGAAGCAGACGGTCAGCAGATAAGAACCGCTCAACCGGACCAATAAAGCTGATTCCATAAATCACAACTGCTGCTGCCACCGTGCTTCCTGTTTTCTTCCAGTTGATCTCCTGCTTCTTAGCCAGCTTAAAGGCCAGGGAGCAAACCGTTCCAATCAGGAACAGATAGAAACCAACCTCCAGAATCGTCAGCATGGGAACATTGTCCAGAGCATATTTTACGGTATCCTTTAAGTCAATGGTATTCTTAACACCAACACCTGTAGGAATCATCAGCTTGGTATTTACCATAGGAATAATACCGCCGAATACAAACAGGAAAATAAACTGATAAATTCCTTCTGCAAAATATCCCAGCACCAGACCGCCGATCATCTCGCTGCCCTTCATATGGTTAAACAGCTTACCTACCAGATAACCAAAAAGAACAGAGAACGGAGTTGCCAGAGCTGCCGTCACCAGAAATCCGCCGAAACCGGTCAGACCCCAGTATGTTGTCAGAAACAGAGCAATCTGCGCAGACATGGCTCCGATAACAATACCAAAGTTCAGTCCCATACCGGCAATAACCGGAATAATCAGGGAAAGCACAATAAATGAGTTACGCGCAATTCGAGTAAACAGCTCCGGAATAACAAAAGTCAACGGCTGCTTTGATGCAATGGTTGCGCCTACACACAAAAATATAAACAGAATTACTACTTTATTCTGAAACAGAATATCCTTCAGTTTCTTATTCACGGCCGTCACCTCCCTTTGCCTGAGTCAGAGCGTAGATAATAATACCGTTGGAAATAATCATACGCATAACCTCGGACAGGTTTCCTTCCGGAATAATCTGGTTTACAACCGGAAGTCCCAGCGTCATGATACCCTGGAACAGGAAGGTACCAATCAGTACATGAATAATCAATGCCCTCTTCGGTGTTGCGCCGCCAATCAGCACTGCCGCTACAGAGGTAAAGCCCATCATCATCGGTCCGTTATACAGCTGCATAAAGCCGAAGCCCTGCGCGTACACCAGAATACCGACTGCCGCCAGCACTGTGGAAATGGTGGTTCCAATCAGGCGCATCTTATTTACGTTGATTCCTGCTGCTTTGGCAAACATGGGATTGGCGCCTGCAGCAGTCATTGCCATACCGGTTTTGGACCGCATAAACAGCCATACCAGGAAGCACATCAGGAAGAAGAACAGCAAAAGACCGGTCGGGAACAGGAAATCACCCATTCCAAAAGCCATTGTCTTGTTCATAACCTCACTGAAAGAAGATGCCAGAGAAATGGTATTACGCATACCTTTACCGGCATTGGGCCAGATCAGCTCACCATTATCAAAAGGAAGCAGCATCCAGACCATATTCATAAATGCGATAACAGAGAATCCCACATAAGTGGTAACTGTCATCTCAGAGCCCTTTACCCGGTTTAACAGCAGTCCATAAAGATAGCCGATTCCCGTAGCCAGAACCACACCAATCAGAATTGCCACCAGAATTGCCACCCAGGCTGCAAACAGCGGATGAATAGCTACCAGGGACGGATTCTGTGCAATGTTCAGCTGAATGACAATAATACCGCCCAGCAGGCCTCCTACGAGACCCATAGAGATACCGAAGTTCAGACCGATTCCGCACTGAACGGCAGGAACCATAGCCAGAGCCAAAATTCCAAACATACCCCAGCGGCGAAGGATATCACCGAAAAACTGCGGCATATTCATATGAAAGGCTGATGCCCCGATAACCAGCAGAATAAAGAATCCTGCAATAATAATACGCGGCAGGCCGAATTTATTTATCATCTTTTTTAATGGATTATCCATTGTTCTGACCTCCTTTCCATGCTCCGGACATTGCCAGTCCAAAGTTTGCATCTGAATCATCCGGAGACAGGATACATGCCAGTTTTCCGTCAGAAACAATGCCTATCCGGTCAGAAATGGACCGCAGTTCTACTAATTCAGAAGAAACAATAATTACTGTTACTCCGGTTTCCCGATTCAGCTTTGTCAGATACTCCAGCACCAGCTTTTTCGCACCGATATCAATACCACGGGTCGGCTCTGATACAAACAGAATATCCGGCTCCAAAGTCAGCGCACGGGCCAGACACACCTTCTGCTGATTTCCCCCTGACAGTCTTCCTGCTGCCTGACGAATTCCAGTACAGCGAATATCCAGGGTCTTTACCATATTTTCTGCATGAGCCTTGGCTGCTGCAGAATCGTAAAGATTCATCCAGCCGATTTTCTTTAAGAACTTGCCGTTGGTGTACATAGCGGAGAAGATAATATTCTGCTCAATGCTTTCATCCAGCAGAAGACCTACGCCCCGACGGTCCTCAGAAACAAAGGCAACCTTGTGCTCCAGGGCATCGCCCAGCTTATCCAGATTCAGAAGCTCGCCGTTGATCTTAACTTCACCAGACGCCTTGTACAGCCCCATGATTCCGTTGGGAATTCCCAGCTTACCCTGTCCTGCCAGACCGCCAATACCGAAAATCTCACCTTTCCGGATATCCAGGTCAATTCCTTTTACCTGCTCACCAGGCATATCTACCTTGTAGTTGCGAAGACTTACAGCAATCTCCTTGTCGCTGATCTTACGGGTATCCGGCTCAGAGCTTTCATCTACCAACTTCTCTACCTTACGGCCAATCATCAGCTCTGCAATCTCAACTACATTGGTATCTTTAATCTCTTTTCTTGCAACGAACTCGCCATCTCGAAGAATGGTCATACTGTTTGCCACTGCCATAACCTCGTCCAGACGGTGAGTAATGAAAATAATGGCAATGCCCTGGGATGAAATCACCCGCATGGCTTCCAGAAGACGATCTGCCTCAGACTCTGTCAGAACTGCTGTTGGCTCATCGAATACCAGAATCCGAATACCAGTCTTATCCAGCTCACGGGCAATCTCAATAAACTGCATATATCCTACTGGCAAACCTGCCACCTTCACATAGTCCTCAATCTGAAGTCCTATGGTCTTTAACGCCTTCTTGGCATCCTTTCTCATGGACTTTGTATCCAGGGTTTCCATAGATTTGCCAAAAAGACGGCTTGCCAGGTTCGGCGTGCTGATTTCACGTCCAACCTTAATATTCTCTGTAACAGTAAATCCCGGAATCAGCATAAATTCCTGATGCACCATACCGATACCCAGCTCCATAGCCTTTAAGGGGGTATCGATGACTACATCCTCGCCGCCTACCTGAATCGTTCCCTCATATCCTCCCGTATTGTGAATCACAGGCATACCAAACAGGATATTCATCAGTGTGGATTTTCCTGCTCCGTTCTCTCCCATCAGCGCATGAATCTCGCCGGGACGAATATGCAGGTTTACTCCTTTTAAAACACGGTTGCCATAATATTCTTTGGCAATGTTGTCCATTTTAAGGACATAGGTTTCGTTCGTGTTCTCCAATTCAATAACCTCTTTCTACATTCATTTGTTATAAGTCTCACAGGGCACTTCCTGTAAGGAAAAAGAGTTCCTCTCTGCACTCCCCGTCAGGCGAAACGCTTTTTCTTTACAGAAAGCATCTCCTGTACAGAACCGCCGTCCCTTTCAGCCGTTCTGTATACAGGAAAGGGTTCCGCCAACTTTCGCCGTAATGCGTCTGTTGGCGAAACCCTGTTGCTCCTGAATTAATATGGTTTCAGCCGTTCTTTATTCAAAAGTAACAAAATCAGACATAACCAGGAAGTGATTGTCCTTAGCATTGCCACTGTCATCTACATAGTGATCAATGGTCATCTTTGCATCCGGAGTATACTGCTCTGCGCATTCCTGAATGGTGTCACGCAGAACCTGCTCGTCCAGAACCACACCGTTGGTCTCGCCTTCCAGAACCTTCTTTGCATACTCAACGCCTGCATTTACGAACAGCATGTTACAGGGAACGCCCCAGGTGGAAACACGTCCGCCCATGTTGTACTCGTCAACCTTGGCCTGCAGCTGCTCCATCATGTAGGTTACATCAGCCTCATGACCAGCCATGTCGATATTCAAAGCTGCCGGGAATGCGTGGAACGGAGACGGACAGCACTGTAAGCTGTAGATAGCGCCGTTCTCAAATACAGAACGAATCAGCGGCTCCTGCATACCACAGTTGGTGGTGAAGAATACAGTGTCCTTGCCGTACTTTTCGATCTGACGCGGAACATCCTCCAGAATGAACTGCTGAGCGCCGGTAATACCGGAGTCACCGGTCGGGTCCGGAGCGGTTACGTCAACCATCTCGATACCGTTCTCTTCACAGTACTTCTTCATGTTCTCGTGACGTGCAACGATCAGAGCGTAGCTCATGTGACGCGGGAAAGAGTAGTGAATCAGAGTCTTTGCACCCTGCTTCTTTGCCTGCGGCGGAATCACAATACCACATCCAGGCTCATCAACCTGCAGAACAATATCAGCCTTCGGGTTGATAACGCCCGGGTCCTCACCAGGAGTACCTGCAATGAAGATCATGTCAGGACGGGTCTCACGTACTTTGTCGATTGCAGCTGCGGTTCCCGGAACTGCCTGACACCAAACAATCGCCTTAACCTCCGGATCAGAAGCCATTGCTACTGCGTTGGAAATCAGAGTCTCGGTCTCAGTGGTAAAGTTGTCCGGATAAGTGGAAGTAACGATCATATCGCCGTACTTCTCTTTCATCTTGTTAGCCTGAGTAATCTCCTCATCGCCCTGAGATGCAGTACCGGTAATAATACCAATCTTGAAAGGCTCAGCCTCTTTCTGCTCCTCTGCTTTGGTCTCAGCTCCCTCTGCTGATTCCCCTGCTGCTGCAGTAGTTGCTGCCTCAGTTGCCGGTGCTGCTGTTGTTGCTGCCGGCTCTGCGCCGCGGCAGCCTGCCAGAGACAATACCATTGCCGCTGCCATTGTCAGACTTAAGAAACGCTTTTTCATTTTTCTCCTCCTTATAAGTGTCTGTATTTATTTCAATATACTCCTGCGAGCATACGGAAATCAAATTTGGCAAAAAAATAACACATTCATTGAGTCTCCTGTACAACTAGCCACATTTTTTGATTTCACTAAGTATAGCACAGGTGAGTGTCTTTTGTCCAGCTACTTTTGTATGCGACAGGCGAATTTTTTCTGAAAGATTGTCTGAAAGTCATGAAATTCATTTTATTATAACACATTTTTTTCTTTTTTCTTCTGCTGACAGATATTTTTTTCATTTTCTCGCAGTTATGAAACTATCCTGCAGGATTCTCCGCCTGCGGTGGGCCGCTATAAAACAAAAGGATACAGCAAAATCATCCCTTATGATGAATCTTGCTGCACCCTTTTGCTTAATTTTTATAACTATTCTTTTTTATTTCTGTACCCAGACACCCTGGCTGTCTACCTGATAGCCGTCCGGTGTCATGCCAGACTGATACAGCGCTCCCTGAGGCATTCCTGGGTTCTGCTGCTGATTCACAGTCCATGCAGACTCCTGGCGGGTCCAGCCAGTATTTCCGCGGGTAATGTCATTGAGGAAGTACCACTTGCCATCAATATTCTGCCAGCCTGTTGCCATAGCACCACTTGGAAGCAGATAATACCAGTGCTGATCCTTTGTCTCAAAATACCAGCCTGTTCTCATATAGCCCTCTGCATCAAAGCAATACCACGTATTCTGAATCAGACTCCAGCTGTTCGTCTCATAGCTGCCGTCTGCGCGGCGGTATTTCCATCTGCCGCCCTCGTTCTGCCAGATTCCGGAAGCAGACACTGCCGGACCTCGTGATGAAGAGCCAGAGGAGCCAGAACCGCCGGATCTCTTTCTTCTGAATTCAGCAGTTACCTCTATATCCTCACGCAAAATCAGGCGATAGGTTCCGTCAGAAGCAGTCTTTACCTTTTTGCCGTTTACATACAGTGCATTCAGTCTGTACCGGGAATCAGGAACTGCTTTCAGGATAATCTCCGTTCCTTCCGGTCCCTCCAGGCGGTTTGCAGTTACTGTACCGTTTGGAATATCCGGATCAATGGCAACGTGGAACAGCTCTGTTTCCGGATTTTCCGGTTCTTCTCCCTCTGCATTTGCCAGAACAATGGTACCTGTCCGGCTCAGCATCAGAACAAGACGATCCTCCTCCAGCTTCCAGGTCAGAGGATATTCTTTTCCGTTTTCACCAAATACTGCTGCCACTATCTTTCTTTCCGGATCAATGCACTCCGGAAGAGTTACCTCCAGGCAAATCGGAGCCTTCATAGACAGTCTGTTTCTCTCTCCGTCTTCCTTTTCTAGGAACAGCTGTGTTCCAAAGCTATAGCAGTGATCTGCATCTACTTTTACGCCGCCAAGCTTCTCCGGAACTACTGGCTTTTTATCTGGCTCTGCTGCATTGGAATCCGTTGCCTTTGCTGCCGGAGCATCTTCTTCTGTATCTGCATTTGACGCAGTGGCCTTGCGATTCTCCATGAAGTCTGCATTAGACGGTGTTGCTTCCTCGTCCTCAGACAGAATCCACTCATCCTCGTCTACAATATCTGCATCCTCCTCATCGAGAATCTCTGCATTAGACGGTGTTGCTGCCGGTCTGTCTTCCTCCTCAGCCTCACCAATCACCAGAACTGCTCTGGAAGGTCCTTCTGCCTCGGACGGCAGAATACTTAAAGCCATACCCTGAGCTTCTGCCGGATTCAGCTCTGCGGCATCCTCAGATACCTCTTCCGCTTCGTCCACTGCATACTCAGTTCCTGCGAATGCTTCCTGATACAGCTCGGAAACAGCCAGAACATCATCCATCATGTAGCGAATCAGCTTATCATTGTCTGTACCCGCAATTTCTTCTACTGCAAGCTTCACAGCCTCTC
>OHBO01000878.1_pt1 | contig 10944 bp, 9 predicted proteins | sample 1577431 | NCBI WGS metagenome assembly OHBO01 (sample SAMEA3879544, study PRJEB24766) | human gut metagenome | biome: human-associated habitat; feature: feces | place: USA | collected 1985/1987
CATCGGCGCCCTGGCCGAAAAACTCCCCCGTGCCGACCGCAGCGCCACAGCCGAATTTCCGGCTCCCCGCAGCGAAGCCTATCGTTTCGTCGAAAGGCCCGACGCCGTGCAATCCTCGCTGCGCGTAGGGCGTCTGCTCTTCACCCGCACACATCCCGATTTCGTCGGGATGCAGGTCGTCGCTACGGTACTGGGCGGCTATTTCGGCTCGCGGCTGATGCAAAACCTGCGCGGCGAGCACGGTTACACGTACGGCGTGGGTGCCGCCATGGTCAATTTCGAGCGGGAGGGTTACCTGGGAATCGCTGCCCAGGTCGGAGCCGAGGTGACGGCCCCGGCACTTCGGGAAATTTACAACGAAATCGAACGGCTGCGCCGGGAGCCGATGCCCGAAGAGGAACTTTCGCTGGTGAAGAACATCATGACGGGCGAGGTGATGCGCATCCTCGACGGACCGTTCGGCATCGCCGACGTGACGATCGAAAACCTCCTCTGCGGCACGAACAACGGTGTCATCGAAGAGAACATCCGCCGGATACAGGCAATCACCCCGGCCGAGGTACAACGGCTGGCCGTCAAATACCTCCGCCGCGAAGATCTTATCACGGCCGTCGTGGGAGCGGTCAATCCAAAGCATGAGATTTAACGGGAAACGACTTCCTTCCATAAAACGCATACGGAATTATCCACTTTGATCTTGTATAACTATGTAACATAAAGATACGAAAATTATGGAAAGTAGGGCTTTCTCCCTACTTTTTTCTATAAATCATACAATGTTTCTTCTAATGTTTTTTCTTGTCTCTTTAATTCCTCCAAGTCTCTTTTCCTTTGCTTTATAATCTCCTTTCTCTTACGCTGTTCTTGTATTGGGATGTATTCAATTAGATAATTTTTGAATTTATCTTGGCTAATCGAAAGTTTTGAAGTCCCGTCTTTTAAGCGGCTTGTTATCTGCTTTCTTATTGACATAAAATAGAAAGAATAGTATTCCAAATCTAACGGGAATTGTATGTGATTCCTTTCTTGGAGTATTAGGCATAACGTACTTGCCATAAATTTGCCATTTACGTAATGGCATCTTCCGAGTGAACCTTCCGAATTATTTGCGTATATTATAGCCTCTCCTTCCATTTGGTACATATTATGTTTCTTCCATTTTTCAGAAGCCGTAATAAAGTCATATTCTCCATCTTCCTCGCCATCCTCTGATTGTAATTCACCTGTTTGTATAGTAAATAGCGTTGAAATAGGATAATAATTCATTTGCCCTTTATGCTCAACAAATCCATAAGGTACTAAAGTATCACCATTATATATAAGCCTTTTTTCGCAAACGTCATATATTTCTTTTGATGAGTTAATTACATCATATATTGCATCTTCTATTGCATTCCATCTTTTGTATTTATCCACCCGACCTTTATGTTGTACACTAACAAGGCCATCGTCTACCAAATCATAAAAAAGCACTCGGTCATCTTTGCGATGACCGCCACTATCTTTAGTGAACCCAAATATAGAGGTATATACTGTTCTACCTTGTTCTCTGAATGTAGACAGGGGTAGTTTTATCACAAAATCTAAACGTGCCATCTTTAATACATCCTCAGTTCCACTCCCCACGTTTTTATTCAATGTTATACTCGGCATAACGATTATTAGTTTCCCATTTGGCTCCAACAACTCTAATGCTTTATATACAAACTGTATAGGTAAATTTTTCTCATACGGTGGATTTATAATACATTTTCTCGGCTTGTATGTTCGCTTAAATTCACTATATATTTTAGAACCAACTTCAATCAAGCTATTGCCAAATATCATATTACTTCGCCCATCCCCGTGCAAAAACATATTCGAACAAGCAAGGGCAAATAATGTCCTGTCTATCTCAAAACCATATAATTGATGCCTGTGTATGCGTTCTATTAGCTCATCGTTCCCCTTAGCAAGTTTAGACATAACCTCCATTGCCTCCATCAAAAAGCCTCCTGTACCTGTGCAAGTATCAAGGACAATATCATCTACGCTTAATCTTGCAAGCCTTACCATCAGATGTTTTATATGGTCTGGAGTTAGGATTATGTTCTTATTGTCAATCTTACCTGCTCTTGAAAGGAAAATCTTATACGCTTTTCCTAATATGTCTTGTTTTTCGTCAAACTCAAAAGGGGTAAATATGTTTTTTTCAATTTTTGATATGAGCTCTTTATATGGTTTCAATTCGTAATCTATGTCTAAAATAAAAGCAAATTGGCCCTTCCAATTTATCTCCTTTGAATAGCTATTGATTCTATTGTTTATTTGATTGACGATTGCTTCTATTATAGCCTTGTTTAAGTTGTGAGATTCAATAAGTTTGTATTTTGAAGTATCCTGCTGCTCTTTTGTGGGTGCTTGTATATTCTTGTATGTTATTCTAAAGTTAGTATCTTTAAGTGCTATCATGAGACCGGCAAAGAACAAACTACGTTCTGTGTCCTTTATCTTCATCGGCTCATGAAACGTATTATTCAATTCTGATAAAATAGTGTGTAATTTTTCATCAGAAATGCAGTCTCCAATTTTTTCCTTCCTATATATCTTCCTTAATGATTCAAGCGGAAGTAGCTTCCAATTAGTGTCTATTTCCTTGTATTTCCCTCCATTAAATTTGATGAATAATGAAGACTTGTACGTTCCTATTGTCTGTCCGGATATTGCAATTGCAAGAATATCTTTATCTATCTTATTGACCTTTGCGTAAAATTCAACTTCCTCGCAAGCGGCTTTATAATCATCCGCTTTCGCCTCCACGATAATCACAAAATCCTCATTCGCATTATCTCTAAAGAAATCGGGATAACCTTTATATCCCGTGCCTTTCTTTGATTTGAATCCGTAATGGGACGGTATGGCTGATTTTTCTATAAATGCTCCATTTCCGTAAAACTCTCTGAATATGTTTTCGGTTATAGTCTCACTTTTACTCCCTCCCCTCATTTGTAAATTATTATTCTTCATACCGTTATACTATTGCGAGTTCAACAAGTGAGGTAAAAGCCTCGTTATTATCCCTGTGGTTAAGACGGTAGTAGAACTCCGTCACATACTTCTGTATATACTTGACTGATACGTTATGGAACACTCCATATACGCGTCGTTTGAGTATCGCCCAAAAACTTTCTATACCGTTGGTGTGGATTCCATCTCCGAGAGAGTATGTTACAGTATGGTCTATTTTAAGACGGACGAAGTTGCGTTCATTCTTCTTGTCAAGAATGTTGTACCCTGAGAATTGGTCTGTCATAACAGTATTGTTGCCCTTGCATACTTTTTTGAGAACGGCGAAAAGTTGTTTGCCATTCAATTGTTTTCCCTCTTCATTATTATAATTGGCGACAACTGCGTGAACCTTGCCCGTGTTGCGCCCCTTTACACCGATTCCAGGTGTTTTCGATGTTCCGCAGCCTCTTTTCGGCTTGTTGTCCTCATCGTCCGAATGGTCGTTATTTTTGCGAGGCTTGCCGCCTAACATAAGTCTCGTCTATCTCCACGACTGCCTCGAATGTTTCCTTGTATTCCTCTTTCTCCATCGCCTTACGTATCTGCTGGAGCATACGCCACGCTGACTGATAAGAACCCATGCCCAACTCCCTTTTCAACTGCAAAGCAGATATTCCTTTTCGGGACACAAGAACGAGATTCATAGCATACAGCCACATACGTAAATCAAGATGCGTGTTCTCGAATATCGTACCCTTCAATGCGGAAAACTCGCTCTTGCAGTTATTGCAATACAGGAAACGATGATTATACTTTTGATGGTATATGCCTTTGTGTACGCTTCCGCATTTCGGACAGACATAGCCGTCTTTATACTTGGCCGCAACAATGAAATCTATCGCGCTGTTCTCGTCAGGGAACCTCTTTGTAAACTCAAAGTATGTCATATCTCTTTGCTTTTGATAATGCAAAGGTACGACTTTATTTCGGATTATACAAGATTAAAGTAGATAATTCAGAAATATATTCCGTTCGCATCCACCCACCGTGTCAGTTCGACGAAATCGGCGACCGAAAGCCGCTCGGCACGCTGCGTGAAGAAGGGATGTTCCGCCCCTCCGAAATCGCCGAAAGCCGCCCGCAGGGAGTTGCGCAACATCTTGCGGCGCTGGCCGAACGAGGCCTTGACCACGCGGACGAACAACCGTTCGTCGCAGTCGAGCCGGTCCACTCCGTTGCGGCGCAGACGCACGACGGCGCTCTTGACTTTGGGCGGCGGATTGAACACCGTTTCATTGACCGTAAACAGGTACTCTATGTCATACCATGCCTGCAACAACACGCTCAAGATGCCGTACTCCTTCGAGCCGGGAGGCTCCGCCAGACGCACGGCGACCTCTTTCTGGATCATCCCGACGCACTCCGGAATCAAGTCCCGGTTTTCGAGCACCTTGAAAAATATCTGGGACGAAATATTGTAAGGGAAATTGCCGATCACACGCAGTCCTTCGGGAAACAGCGTCCGCAAATCCATTTTCAGGAAATCGCCCTCCATAAGGCGGGGTGTAAATTCGGGATAATGCGCATGCAGATACGCCACGCTTTCGGAGTCTATTTCGGCGCCGTATGTCACGACATCCGTCCGTTTCAGCAAAAATCGGGTCAGAACACCCATGCCGCATCCCACCTCCAACACCGGACACGGTTTTTCGGACGTACCGCCGCCCAGCGAATCGCATATTTTGCGGGCAATATTGAGATCGACCAGAAAATGCTGGCCCAACGCTTTCTTCGCTCTTACTTCACTCATTCGTTTCGGTTGAATATCTTTCCCGGAGCCTCTATCCCGGACTCTTCCGGCACAGAGCCGATCTTCTCCGTCTCTGCCGACGGCGACCGCTTCGCGCCTACCGTCCGGCACCTCCCGGAGCGGACGCCCTCTTCGGCCGCTTATCGGAAACGTCGTACCCTTTCTCCGAACACCGTCGGGTGCGGGACGCGCACCCGTTCGATTCCGCTCCGACCACAGAAACGGCCCGAAGCCGCATCCGTCGGCCGGCATATTTTCCTTCACCGGACCGGCTCTCGCCCAACGACACCCCTCTGCCCTGATTTACCGGCCGCAGAAAGCTTCGGACTGGCCTTTCGGATGACACAATCATCAGAGGTATTTCTTCACATCCTCGACATGCTTGCGAGGTTTCTTGTGAAATTCGTTGTAAAACATTGCGACGCCCGCGACGACGAAAAGCACCGGAATAATCAGGTTTGCATAATGACCGTCGTGCAAGCACCAAACGACATTGATCGTAAGCCACATGATCGTAGCCAGCATAAAAATCAACGCGACGGTCGCCGTCTTCTTGTTAAATTGTGCGTTCTTCTTTTTCATAGCTTCTCGATTTATGGTTAAACGATTCTCATTTGCTTTTCTTCCGCTCCCGCTCCCTGCGCCGGTAATCCAGGATAAGGGCCGCCAGACTCCCGCCGAGCGCCAGCACCAAAAGTGCGCCTCCGGAGGTCGGATGTACGAACAGACATACGGCCGTCACCACGATCATAATCGCTATGGATGTCATCAGTATTACTCTGAATCGCTGCAATCTATACCCCATATCTGCATAAGTTCGCGGGATTTCCCGCACTCTGTTATACATAAGGAACGCCTCTGCCCGCCCCGTCAGTTGCCCTGTTCGCACATGAACTTGATACGTACCAGCCGGATCTCCTCCTCGGTATAGTCGCCGCCCAGCTCTTCGATCGCCTCGTCGAGCGAATCGCTCTGGGCATCCTCATTGAAATAGAGGTAAATATCATTGGATTTATCCTCGTCGATCACCTGTTCGATGTAGTAGGAAATATCCAGTTTCGTTCCCGAATTGACGATCCCTTCGATTTCGGTCAGCAATTCGTCGAAATCGAGGTCTTTGGCCCGGGCGATATCCTCGAAATCCATCTTGCGGTCGATGGCCTGGATGATGAAAATCTTGTTGCCGGACTTGTTGCCCACCGACTTGACGATCATATCCTGCGGGCGGACGATCTCCTTCTCCTCCACATAGGCGCGGATCAGGCGGATGAACTCCTCGCCGAACTTGCGGGCCTTACCCACACCCACGCCCGAGATGTTCTGCATCTCCTCGATGGTGATCGGGTACTGGATCGCCATATCTTCGAGCGACGGATCCTGGAAGATGACGAACGGAGGCAGATCATGCTGCCGCGCCACCTTCTTCCGCAAATCCTTGAGCATCGAGAACAGCTCCTCGTCGGCCGCCCCTCCTTTACCCGTAGGAGCCACCGCATCGGTCTCTTTCTCCTCCTCGTCGTAGTCGTGGTCGAGAGTTATATAGACCGGGCGGGGTGCGGCGATGAACTCCTCTCCTTTGGCATTGATCGACAGCAATCCATAATTTTCGATATTCTTATCGATAAGGCCCATAATCAGCGCCTGACGGATCACGGCTCCCCAATAACGGATGTCATGGTCCGCACCGGCCCCGAACCATTCACTCTTGTTGTGTCCGTAACTCTTGATCAACGCGGTATTCTTACCGACCAGCACGCTGGCCAGGTAGTCCGCCTTGAATTTGTCCCCCAGATCGCGCAACGCCTCGAGCGCCATGCGAAGCGACGCCTGGGCGTCGATCTTGGGTTTGGGGTGGAGGCAGTTGTCGCAGCAGCCGCAGTTCTCCTCAGGATATTCCTCCCCGAAATAGTGCAACAGCGTCTTGCGACGGCACATCGAACTTTCGGCGTACGACACGGTTTCGAGCAGCAGCAGCTTGCCGATCTCCTGCTCGGCCACCGGCTTTCCCTGCATGAACTTCTCCAGCTTCTGAATATCCTTATAACTATAAAAGGTAAGGCAGTGTCCTTCGCCGCCGTCGCGTCCCGCACGCCCCGTCTCCTGATAATATCCCTCCAAGGACTTGGGAATATCGTAATGGATCACATAGCGCACGTCGGGTTTGTCGATACCCATGCCGAAAGCGATCGTGGCCACGATCACATCGGCCCGCTCCATCAGGAAGTCGTCCTGATTGGCGGCGCGCGTCGCGGCGTCCATGCCGGCGTGGTAGGCCAGCGCCTTGATGCCGTTGGCCACGAGCAGTTCGGTCAGCTCCTCGACCTTCTTGCGGCTCAGGCAGTAGATGATGCCGCTCTTGCCCTCGTGCTGCTTGATGTAACGGATAATCTCCCGGTCCACATCGTGCTTGGGCCGGATTTCGTAATACAAGTTGGGGCGGTTGAACGACGACTTGAATACCGAAGCGTCGCTCATACCCAGGTTTTTCTGGATGTCCATCTGCACCTTGGGGGTAGCCGTCGCCGTCAGGGCGATCAGGGGCGCCGTGCCGATCTCGTTGATGATCGGCCGGATGCGGCGGTACTCCGGGCGGAAGTCGTGTCCCCATTCGGAAATACAATGCGCTTCGTCGACAGCATAGAACGAGATCTTTACTGACCGCAGAAATTCTACGTTATCCTCTTTGGTGAGCGACTCCGGAGCGAAGTAGAGCAGCTTGGTCCGCCCCTCCAACACATCGTTGCGCACCTGCGCGATGGCACTCTTGTTCAGGGAAGAGTTCAGGAAGTGAGCGATTCCCGCATCGTTAGAATAGGTGCGCATGGCATCCACCTGGTTTTTCATCAGGGCGATCAACGGCGATATGACGATCGCCACGCCGTCCATCAGCAGGGCGGGCAACTGGTAACACAAGGACTTGCCGCCGCCGGTAGGCATCAGCACGAACGTATCTTTTCCACTCAACACATTGCGAATCACGGCTTCCTGATTCCCCTTGAATGAAGAGAAGCCGAAATATTCTTTCAGTTTCTCGCGCAGCAGGGAATCTTCATTTTGCTTCATAACTCTTCTCAAACACAAATTTCAATGTAAAGATAAAAATAATTCGGAAAAAAACATAACTTTGTAAAAAAATTTCATAAAAAATGCGTCTTTACACCAGCGAGCTCGTCAAGAAATACAAAGCCCGCACCGTGGTGAACCACGTTTCGATCGACGTGAACCAGGGTGAGATCGTGGGTCTTCTGGGTCCGAACGGAGCCGGCAAGACCACGACGTTCTATATGATCGTCGGCCTGATCAAACCCAACGAAGGCCAGATCTTTCTCGAAGACGACAACGGCCAGGTAGCCGAACTCACCAAAGAGCCCGTCTATCGCCGGGCCCAGATGGGTGTGGGGTATCTGGCGCAGGAGGCCTCGGTTTTCCGCCGTTTGAGCGTCGAGGACAACATCAAGGCCGTTCTGGAGATGACCGATCTGAAAAAGGACGAACAGGCCGCACGCTGCGAAGCGCTGATCGAAGAGTTCCGCCTTCAGAAAGTACGCAAGAGCCTCGGCATCCAGCTGTCGGGCGGCGAGCGGCGACGTACCGAAATCGCGCGCGCCGTGGCGATCAACCCGGCCTTCATCCTGCTCGACGAACCGTTCGCAGGCGTCGATCCGATCGCTGTCGAAGACATCCAGAGCATCGTCGCTACGCTGAAGAACAAGAATATCGGCGTCATCATCACCGACCACAACGTCGATGAAACGCTGGCCATCACCGACCGTACCTACCTGCTGTTCGAGGGTAAAATCCTCAAGGCGGGTTCGGCCGAGGAGCTGGCTGCCGACCCGATGGTGCGCAAGGTCTATCTGGGACAGCACTTCGAACTGCGGCGCAGTCCGACGCTCGACAAACTCCGCAAGGGACAACCCGCGAGCGCAGCCGAAGAGAATCCGTCCGAGGAGAAATAGACCGTACCCGCCTTCTGTCGGGCAATGCCCGGCGGATCGGCCTCGCGGAATCCGCCCGACTCCTGCCTACGACGGTACGAACCCGGACCGGAATCCGGAACCGTTTTCCGCCTGCGGCAAGCGCCCCTCCCGGCAAGCCCGGGAAGTCCGAAACGAAATCCGGAAAGGATTGCGGACTCGCAACCGATTCCGGGAGCGCATCCCGGAAAAAACAAACAGACAACCATTTTCGAACACCGGTTTGCATCGTACAGTTCGCGCGAATCATTCCGGATTCGGAAAATGGAAAGCAAAACAACGACTTTTTGACAAGTGCCGCAACGGACGTAAACTCCGAACTGCCGCACCGAAAAATACAGTAATTATCCGTATATGGATCAATCCGTTCCCCCGGGGAGGGTTCGAGGCATTTGCATTCCCCCATGTTCCAAAAGTTACGCACAGCGCGCCCTGGCCGCCTCGCTGCTGGCCGAAGGTACTTCCCGGCTGCATAACATCGAATTTTGCGACGATACCCGTTCAGCCATCCGCTGCATCGAGGCGCTCGGTGCCCGGGTACGGCGCACCGGAGAGCGCACGCTCGAAATCGACGGCGGCCTCTCCCCCGCAGGCGACAAACTCTACGTCGGCCAGTCGGGGCTTTCCACCCGGCTCGCATCCCTCTGCGACACGCCGATCGGAGTGGTGGGCGAAGGACCGCTGCTGCACCGCTCGTTCCGGACGATGATCCGCACGCTCCGGGCACTGGGCGTCCGGGTTCACGACCGCAACGACCATCTTCCCCTCCATATCCAAGGCCCGATCCGGGGCGGCGAGGTTCAGGTAGAGGGGCTGGTTTCCTCCCAGTTCATCACAGGACTGCTGCTGGCCCTGCCGATCGCCGAAGAGGAGACGACGATTCACGTTCCCCACGTAATATCGACCCCCTATATCGACATCACGATCGACACGGCCGAGCGCTTCGGCATCGAAATCCTGCATAAAGACTATAAAGAATTCTACGTGGCCGGAGGACAACGCTACCGGCCTGCGGAGTTCGAAATCGAGAGCGACTGGAGCGCGGCCGCCTTCCTGCTGGTAGCGGGGGCCGTCGCGGGCGAAGTGACGATCCGCAACCTCTCGGTACTCTCCCGACAGGCCGACACAGCCGTTATGACTGCCCTCGTTCGGGCCGGCGCATCCGTCATCGACGAGGGCGATACGATCACCGTCGCACACCGTCCGCTGCAAGCCTTCTCATTCGACGCGACCCAATGTCCGGGGCTTTTCCCGGCCCTGGCCGCCCTGGCCGCTTCAGCCGAGGGGACGAGCGTCATCAAAGGAACCTCCCGGCTGGAGAACAAGGAGGGCAACCGCGCCGAGTCGATCCGCGAGGAGTACGCCAAACTCGGCATCGAGGTCGATCTCGACGAAGAGGATACGATGAAAATCCGGGGCGGACGAATCCGGGGCGGACACGTGCACAGCCACGACGACCATCGCATCGCCATGTCGCTCGCGTTAGCGGCTCTGAACGCCGACACCCCCGTCGTTATCGAAAATCCCGCATGCGTGGCCAAGAGCTTTCCCGACTTCTTCGAACGGCTCGAATCCCTGCGTACTGCGGAATAAACGGACCGACTATGCCGACACGCCGGGAAATCATCGCACGGATCGAAACGCCGCTCACCGCCCTCTACGGCGAGCGCGAAGCGCGACAAATCGCCCGGATCGTTGTGATGGAACTCGGCGGACTCTGCCTGACCGACCTGGTCGCCGAACCGGACAAGGAGCTCGGAATCGACGAACTCGACCGGATCATCGGCGAACTGGCCGCCGGCCGTCCCCTGCAATACGTACTGGGACATACCGAATTTTACGGGCTCGATTTCCAGGTGCGGGAAGGGGTGCTGATTCCCCGTCCCGAAACCGAAGAGTTGGTCCGCTGGATCGCCGAATCCCCCGCCCCGGACAATCCCGCCGTACTCGACGTCGGCACCGGCAGCGGCTGCATCGCCGTCACACTGGCCCGGCTGATCCCGGAGTCCCGTATTACAGCCGTCGATATTTCCGAAAAAGCCCTCTCCATCGCCCGCGAAAATGCCCGGAGACTCGATGCAAAAGTGGATTTCCGACAAGGCGACGCCCTCGGGGAGCTATTCCCCGGACAACGGGAACAGTTCGACCTGATCGTTTCCAATCCCCCCT
>OHBO01000892.1_pt1 | contig 10829 bp, 8 predicted proteins | sample 1577431 | NCBI WGS metagenome assembly OHBO01 (sample SAMEA3879544, study PRJEB24766) | human gut metagenome | biome: human-associated habitat; feature: feces | place: USA | collected 1985/1987
GTTATGGCACAGTGCTCTAAAGTAGTTGCACTTACCTTTGCTCCGCAGGAGCGTGCATCAGCAATGGGCGTTGTACTGGCATCTCCGCCTTTCGGCATTACACTGGCACAGTCTCTGGGAGCTCCTTTAAATCAGGCTTTCGGATGGAGAACCACCTTTGTGATTGTAGGTGCTGTGGCAGTTGGCGTTGTTGCTTTACTGGCATTATTTGTAAAGCCTGTTGAAAAGAGTGTTCCTGCAGAAAAAACAGCAGGAGCAGCAGGAAAAGCTGTGGCTCAGACTGCAGCAGCAAAGCCTCAGGCTCAGGCAGGAATGCTGGAGGGTCTGGTTGGATTCTTTACGAACAAACAGCAGCTGCTGTTAGGTATCAGCGGTTTTATGTTTATGTTTGTTAGTGTAGGTTTTGCCACCTGGACAAACAAGTACGCTCAGAGTCTGGGCTGTACTCCGGTACAGGGCGGCATGATTATTACCTGCTACAGCATTGCCGGAATTATTGCATCCTGTCTGTCCGGAGGTCTTGCAAAGAAGATGCATATGAGTCATCGGAATTTCCTGATGCTGACCTTAACCGGTATGGGTGTAATGACAATTTTCTTCTCCATGCAGAGATCCTATATGGGATTACTTCTTGTGGGAATCATCTACGGCGCAGTTTCCTACCTGCCGTCAACCCATTACACCACCTCTGCAATGATGCTGGCAGGAGAACGTTTTACAGCAACGGCTGCTTCTACTCAGAATTTGCTGTTCCAGATGGCAAGTCTGATTATGCCGATTGTAGTGGGACGTGTGATTGATGCTACCGGAAACTATTCTCTGATTTGGTATATTTTCCTGGGATGTACAGCTATTGCGGTACTTTTCAGCTTCTTTGTGAAGAACGATGAGCGGCCATAGACATAACATCTCGTGAAGAAAACCAAACCAGTGAAGGGTAAATTTGTCTAAGCTTAGGAAAGGAATGAGAGACAAGATGAAAGAAATTATTCAAAAAATCATTACTTTGAAGGTGAATGGAACTGAGTACGACATTAAAGTCGGCACCGGAAGAGATGATATGCCGGAGAGCGAGACCCTGGCTCATACATTAAGAGATCGCCTGGGACTGACCGGATTAAAAATCGGATGCGATCAGGGTGCGTGTGGATGCTGTACCGTTATTATGGACGGAAAAGCAGTTACCTCCTGCCTGACCCTGACCATGGATTGTGACGGCGCAGAGATTACTACGATTGAAGGACTGGCTGATCGGGCAACCGGAGAGCTGGACGGACTTCAGCAGGCTTTCCTGGATAACTGCGGTTATCAGTGCGGCTTCTGTATCCCCGGCGTTATCATGACTGCAAAAGCACTTTTAAATGAGAATCCGGAGCCTACAGAGGAAGAAGTAAGAGAAGCTCTGTCTGGAAACTACTGTCGCTGCGGCACTCATTATACTGCTGTTGAGTCCATTATGGCTTATGTGGAAAGCAATAAGAATAAGAAGGAGGAGCAGGGATGAAAGAGTTAAAATACGTAGGCAAGGAAACAGTTCGTCTGTTAGGTCCGCAGATCGTAACAGGAAAAGCAAAATATACTTGTGACTTCAAGCTGCCGGGTATGCAGTACGGAAAAATTTTGAGAAGTCCACATCCATATGCAAAAATTCTTTCCATTGATGTGGAAAAGGCAAAAGCATATCCGGGAGTATCTGCAGTTGTAACATGGAAGGATGTTGACAGAAACATCTATATTACCAATGGATTTACACCGCCGAAGCATCATCATATTATGGACGAGTATGTGCGCTTTATTGGAGATGCGGTTGCTCTGATTGTAGCAGAGACGGAAGATATTGCTCTGGAGGCAATGAAGCTGATTGATGTAAAATATGAGGTTCTGAAGCCGGTATTTACCATTGAAGAGGCTATGGCTCCGGATGCTCCTCAGCTGTATCCGGAATTCCCGGGAAACATTGCTCCCCATAAAAACAACCTGAACTTTGAGGTTGGTGATTTGGAAAAAGGCTTTGAAGAGTCTGATGTTATTGTAGAAGTAGATTCCTCTATTGACAGTGGTCAGAATGCACTTCCTGTAGAGCCGCCGGTTACCATTTGCTGGTATGAAAATGATACCTACAATTTTATCGCTTCTGCAGCAGCTCCGGCATACTGCCACCAGAACGTAGCTTCTTCCCTGAACGTTCCTTACGAGCAGGTTCGTCTGACTGCACCGGCAGTAGGCGGAAGCTTTGGTTCTAAATTGTACAGCGGTAATGTACAGCCTCTGGTATTTACAGCAATCATGGCCAAGGCAGCAAGATGTCCGGTTATGTTTAACTATACCAAGGAAGAGCATTTTGCAATTCACCAGAACCGTATGGTAACAAAGGCTCACATTAAGTTTGGTATGAAGAAAGACGGTCTGGCAAGTGCCATTGAGATGAGCCAGATTGCCGATGCCGGCGTATGCGCTTCTACCCAGGAGTTCATGCTGGCAGTAGGAACCAACACTCTACCGATTCTGTGTAAGACAGACAACAAGAAATACGATGGAGAGGTAGTAGTAACCAACCACATGCCGTCCGGATCCTTCCGTGGATATGGATACATGGAGTCTACTGCTTTAGTCAGTCAGGCAATTATGGAGGCCTGCGAAAAACTGAATATTGATCCGGTTGACTATCTGGTAAAGAATGCCATGAAGAAGGGCGATCGCTATCACAATGCCAATGCGATGCCTCATCCGTGGCAGGAAAACAAAACAGCAGACTGGAGCGATCTGGTTGTTAAGACAGCAGAAGCCTTCCACTGGAAAGATCGTTTCAAAGGCTGGGGTGTACCGACCTGGGTATCTGAGGATGGAAAACGTGTACGCGGACTGGGCGTAGGCGCTGCCGGACATTCTGATACAGGCGGCAAGCCTTCCAATGCAAACGTAACTCTGACTGGTCTGGGCGCTGTTTATCTGTCTACCTGTATGGCAGAGTTTGGTGCAGGTACCAGAGACGTTATGTTAAAGGTTGTAGCAGAGGAGCTGGATATGCCGTTAGAGGCTATTCGCGTTTCTGATTCTGATACAGGAATGACACCTCCGGACTTTGGTTCTACCGGTTCCCGTTCTACTTACTGCGGCGGTATTGTAGCAAAGAGAGCATGTGAGGATGTGAAGAAGAAGCTGTATCAGCTTGCACATGAAAAATATGGTGTTCCGGAAGATGATCTGGAATTTAAGGGCGGCTGTGTTGTCCGTATTTCCAATCCGGAAGAGAAATATATGCTGTTCCCGCATCTGATGGGTAAGGTTGACAGCGTTACAGGATGCGGTCACTTTGACGGCGTTCACAACAGTACCATTTTCCATCTGCAGTTCGTGGAAGTGGAAGTGGATCTGGAAATGGGAACCTTTGAAATTGTTGACCACTTTGGCGGTTCTGATGCGGGTGTTATTGTAAACCCATTGCCGGTTCGTAACCAGATGCAGTCCTTCTTTGCTGGAATTGATATTGCCTGCATGGAAGAAACCGTATGGGATCCGAACGATTACAGAGTTCTGAATCCGAGCAACATTGATTACAAGACAAGAACCTTCAATGATGCAGTGCCTCATGATCACCTTGTTCTGGAGTCTATGAAGAATGTTGAGAATGATTACCCATTCGGCGCAGTTGGTGTAGGTGAGCCTCTGCTGGCTCCAGGCGGTCCTGCCATCCGTATGGCAATTTACAATGCCTGCGGAATTAAACTGAATTCCTATCCGTACTCACCAGCGAAGATTTTGAAAGCTTTGAAGGAAAAGGAGGCAAACTAATGAAAAATTTTACATATGTCAATCCATCTTCTGTTGAGGAAGCATCTGAACTTCTGAAACAGCCCGGCACTGTAGTTATGGGCGGAGGAACGGATCTTCTGGGTGTATTAAAGGACAGCCTGCTTCCGGAGTATCCGGAAAAGGTTGTAAGCTTAAAGAAGCTTCCGGGAATGGATCAGATCAGAGAAGAAGAAGACGGTCTGCATATTGGGGCAGAGGCAACTCTGCGTCAGATCGCAGATTCTGCAGCAGTACAGGGTGGCTGGAATGCCCTGGCTGATGCTGCAAGAAGTGTTGCAACACCGAATATCCGCAATACTGCAACCATCGCAGGCAACCTGTGTCAGGATATCCGCTGCTGGTATTACCGTTATCCGGATATCTTAGGCGGAAAGATCAACTGTGCAAGAAAAACAGGTCATCTTTGCTCTGCAATGATGGGAGAAAACCGTTATCATTCTATCTTTGGTGCGGCAAAGGTATGTGAGACACCTTGTACCGGAAACTGCCCGGCCCATACAGATATTTCTGCTTATATGGAAATGGTTCGTGCAGGCCAGTACGATGATGCTGCAAAGGTAATTCTGGAAGTGAACCCCATGCCGGCAATTACCAGCCGTGTCTGCGCTCACTTCTGTATGGAAGGCTGTAACAGAAATACTTATGATGAGAGCCTGAACGTAGGAGGCATCGAGCGTTTCCTGGGCGACATGGTTCTGGAGCGTCATGAGGAATTCATGAAGGGACCGGAGTCTGAAAACGGAAAGCGGATTTCCATCGTTGGTTCCGGCCCTGCAGGTCTGACTGCAGCTTATTATCTGCGCCAGAGCGGCTTTGCAGTAACGGTTTATGAGAAGCAGAAGGAAGCCGGCGGATGCTTATCCTACGCAATTCCGGCATATCGTCTGCCGAAGGAAATTGTTAGAAAATTTGTTTCTGTTCTGGAAGGAATTGGAGTGGTATTCCATTGCGGCTGCCAGGTAGGAACTGATATTTCTCTGGATGAGATCTACAAAAACAGCGACAGTGTAATGCTGGATACAGGAACATGGAAACGTCCTCTGATCGGTCTGTCCGGCGAGGAGCTGACCAGATTTGGTCTGGAATTCCTGGTTGATGTAAATAACTACATTTTAGAGAGACCGGTCTCTGACGTAGTCGTTGTCGGCGGCGGAAACGTTGCAATGGACGTTGCAATTACTGCTAAGAGACTGGGCGCTCCCAATGTAAGAATGGTTTGCCTTGAGCAGAGAGACGGAATGCCGGCTAACGAGGAAGAAGTAACAAGAGCTCTGGAAGAGGGCGTAGAGATTATCAACGGCTGGGGTCCAAAGGAAGTTCTTCACAAGGACGGCAAGGTCAGCGGAATCGTATTTAAAAACTGCCCGAAGGTTCTGGATGAAACAGGAAGATTCAATCCGGTATACGATGAGAACAACCTGATGACTCTGGATGCAGATATCATCATGATGGCAATCGGTCAGAAAGCAGATCTTGATTTCCTGGACGGCGCATACGCTGTTGAGACTGAGAGAGGCAGAATTAAGGCTCTTGATGGAAATCAGACCAGTGTAGCAGGCATTTTCGCCGGCGGTGATGTAACCACAGGACCGGCAACTGTTATTAAGGCTATTGCAGCAGGTAAAGAAACTGCAGTTGCAATCAGAAAATACTGTGGCATGGGCGAGCTGGAAGTAGAGAAAACAGCAGCAAAACGTCTGAAAGAAAAACTGGTTTCCTTCAGTACAGAATGCCGCAGCAGCCATGAGTCTGCAAAGGCTCCTCTCCTTGCTGTAGAAGACAGAGCAATGGACAAGGAGGATCTTGGCGGACTGGCTGAGTCAGTAGTGAAGAAAGAGGCTTCCAGATGCTTTAACTGTGGATGCCTTGCCGTAAATCCAAGCGATGTGGCAAATATGCTGTATGCATATGATGCAAAGATTAAAACAAACATGAGAGAGCTGGATGCAGATACCTTCTTTGCCGGCTCTACCAGAGTGAAGGATACCCTGAAACCGGGTGAGATCGTAACGGAGATTATTGTTCCGAAGCAGGCAGCCGGAACAAAAGCTGAATACGATAAGTACCGCATCAGAAAAGCCATTGACTTTGCTGTTCTTGCAGTAGCAGGAACCTGTCTTGCAGAAGACGGTGTTGTAAAGAATATCAGCATGGTACTGGGTGCTGCAGCTCCAATTCCTGTAAAGCTGAGAGAAGCAGAGCAGTATCTGATTGGAAAGAAACTGACAGAAGAGACAGCAGCAGAAGCAGCAGAAATCGCTTTGAAGGATGCGATTCCGCTGGAGATGAACGCCTATAAGATCGAAATGGCAAAGGTTATGATTCGGAGATTCTTAGGCTTCTAATATCTATAAGAAGGATAGTATGGTTTCAGGCGGCAGGTTTTCACTGCCGCCTGAAGTATGAAAAACAGGCTAATCGTAGGTAACAGTTCAGCAGTGTACAGGAGACAAGAAAGGCAGGAAAAGCATGGACAGAGAAAAAATTCTGGCTTACAGTGAGAGAACAGAGAATCTGGGAGAGCCGGAGGTATTTTTAGGAACCGGAGAAGTAAAGGAACCGGGATGCGGTGATCAGCTGAATATGTATATTAATACAAAGAGAGAAATTATCACAGAGTTCCACTATACCGTTACAGATTCTGCATGTCCTCCGCTGAAAGCCTGTGCGGCAAGAGTTGCAGAAGCGGCACTGGGAAAACCGGTGATGGAAGCATATTTGATTCGGGCAGAGGAGCTGTCTGAGTTTTTTGGCGGACTGGAAAAGGAAAGCATTCACTGTGCTCAGATGGCAGAGATTGGGCTGAAGAAAACTCTGCAGGATTATGCGGTGAAGAGAGCGGAACGAGTAAAACAGATGATGGAAGAAGCAAAAGCTTAGGATACTGTGTCAGAGCAGAGGAGGTAGAGAAACCATGAAACAGGTAGGTGCAGTAATTGCAGCAGCAGGGCTGTCTTCCCGTATGGGGGATTTTAAACCATTGCTTCCATTTGGAAAAGTATGTATTGCACACCATTTGGTAGAAATGCTAAAGCAGGCGGGTGTGTCTCCTATTGTTATGGTTACAGGATACAGAGGAGAAGAACTTGAGGAAGCTCTAAAGGATTCTGGAATTTTGTTTGTGAGAAATCAAAATTATACCTCAACAGAAATGCTTGATTCTGTGAAATTAGGATTTTCTGTTATTCGCGAAAATTGTGATGCAGCTCTGGTAATGCCGGTGGATGTTCCGGCAGTTACGGGAGCTACAGTCAGAAAGATTGTGGAAGCACAGGGAGCTATTGTGCGTACCAAATGCGGAAATCGGAGAGGACATCCTGTAAAGCTGGATGCTGCTGCGATGGATGCTGTCCAGGTTTATCAGGGGGAATACGGTCTGAAAGGTTTTTTAAAAGCCAGAGAAGAGCAAATCCTGGACGTAGAGGTTTCGGATGAGGGAAGTTTTCTGGATGCTGATACAAAGGAAGAATATGGCCGTCTTTTGCAGTTAGAGGGAAGTCGGGGACAGGGGTATCCAGATGGAGAGACACTGCGCTGGCTGCTTGAAATCAGCAAAATGCCGGAACATCTCCGCAGACATAGTGAAGCAGTAAGCCGTAAAGCTCTGTCTATGGCGGTGGAACTGCAAAGCACAGGGCGGATGCTGGATCTGAACCTGATTCGTTCGGCTGCTCTTTTGCATGATATTGGAAAAGGACATCCGGATCATGCTGCAGCAGGAGCAAGTTTCCTCCAGGAAAATGGTTATGGGCGGGCAGCTGAGATTGTCAGACAGCATCACAGACTGGATCAGATTCCGAAGCAGGCAGATGAAACTCTGATTGTATATCTGGCAGATAAAATGATTCAGGGAGACAGGGAGGTTTCCATTGAAGAACGTTTTGAGGGAAGCAGACAGAAATGCCAGCACAGCAGAGAAGCTATGAAAAGTCATCAGGAAAAGTATCTGCAGGCGCAGAAGGCCTGGAGAATATGGGAAGAGAGCTTTGTTTCATAGCAGCATAGGAAAATAAGGTTTTGACAATGGACAAGAAGTCTTTTATGACAAAATGAAAGAGAAGGTCATACGGATGCAGAATCCATATTTCTGTATCCGTATGACCTTCTGCCTTATGGAAGCTGTAGGATGTTGATAAGAATGATCCAGGACAATCCATAATAGGAAATAACAGCAACCAGATCGTTTACAGTTGTAATCAGAGGACCGGAAGCAACTGCAGGATCAACACCGATTTTCTGGAAGAAAATTGGGATAACCGTACCGGACAGGGAAGAAATAACCATGGCCAGTATCATAGCTGCACCAAGACATCCAGAAATAGCGAAGGAAAAGGTTGGAGCATTTCCTTTTAACAAAAGATAGCCTCCTATAACAAGGAAGGAAAGTGCACCTAAAATGACACCATTGGTAAGGCCGACACGGGATTCCTTGAGAATCAAGGAGATCTTTTGTTTTCCAGCAAGCTGTTTGTCCATAAGAACACGGATGGCAACGGCAAGAGACTGAGTTCCTACATTGCCTGCCATATCCAGAATCAAAGACTGAAAACACATAATGACAGGAAGCCGTTTTTTAACGCTGAGGAAAATGGGCTCTTCCAGATCCTCTTCCGAAGAAAGACCTGCAAATTTCGCGTAGTCTTCGTTTAACTCGTCTCCGACAACTTCTACTAGGTCTCGAGCTGTAATGACTCCAATCAGCTTATTTTCATTATCCAGCACGGGAATAGAGTCTTCCGAATAATCCATAAGCTGTGGGATACATTCTTCGATGGATGCCCGGGCATAAATATAAGGATAGGAGCAGGTCATAATACTTTTCAGATCGGTTCCCTCTCTTGCAATGATTAAATCCTTTAAATCAATAGCACCGTAAAAAATTTCGTATGAATCAACTACATAGATAGTGCTGATATTGTCATTTTCTGCAGCCTGATGAACCAGCTCGGACATAGCCCTCTTTGACGGAAGCATGATCGGAAACTACAATATAATTCGTGGACATAATACTTCCGATTTCATCCTCATCAAAAGAACTCAGAAGCTTTACATCAGAACGGACATCTGGATTAAGGAGATCCACCAGAGATTCCCGTTCTCCTTTTTCTAAGTGTCGCAATACATCAACAATATCAGAAGTTTCCATTCTGGAAAAAACATCAACTTTTTTTCGAATGCTTAATTCCTGGACATAATCTGCAATATGATCAGAATATTCCAAAATGCTTGCAAGAGTGTCAGAATCCAGAATTTGATATAATTTTGTACGCTCATCTTTTGTGAGAAGCTCCAGAGCAGATGCGATATCATTTTCGTGGTAGGAAGATATTTTTTCCTGCATACGCTTTGGAGTAAGATTACTACGAATCAGTTCTGCTATTTCCAGACTGTATTCTGCCGGAGATGTATTAAAGGTTGTATTTGCTGCCATTTCATTGTCCTCCTTTACGTTTTTGATGGGGCAGAAATGGGTACAGCACTTCTGTATACAGGAAAAAAGGGCATAAAAAACCCATTGCCGTCTTCAAACAGAAGGGCTACACTCATTTTTGCTTTTGTGCAGTACTGTTTTGGAACAGACAATGGTATCCACTATTATATGCATTACGAGAAAATCAGACTAGGGACAGCCTGATGTCATCTGCATGCTGAAATTGTAGGAATACCATATCCGTACTTCGACTTTCACCGCCGTCCATAATCTCACCTCACTTAAATTTATATTTTTGCTTTACATATCTGCCTATTATAACGTATTTCTTCAAGAAGAACAACCCCCTTTATTTATGGAAGAAAAATTGACAGCCTTTTTTCCCTTTTATATAATTGTAGCAAGCAGTGAAATTTATATTTTCTGCAGGAAAACGAGATTGAGGAAAGGGGAGCTTTTGATATGAAACTTGAAAATTACGAGGTACATCTTCCAAATTATTCCATTGGAGATAAAATTTATCAAAATATTGGTCCGGTTTGTGAATCCTATGGAACAAAGGTTCTTGTAATTGGTGGGGAAAAAGCCCTGAAGGCAGCCTACGATAAAATAGAGTCTTATGTAAAACAGACAAAGCTTGAGATTATTGGAAGCGTTATTTATGGGGAGAACTGTACATATGACACAGTGGAAAATTTAAGACAGATGCCGTTTTATCAAGAAGCAGACATGGTATTCGGTGTTGGGGGAGGAAAAGCTCTGGATACGGTAAAATGCTTGTGCATACCGGATGATAAGCCTGTTTTTTCATTTCCAACGATCGCGTCTAATTGTTCTGCCTGTACATCAGTATCAATTATGTATCATGAGGATGGTTCCTTTTTTAAACCTCATTTTTTTGTGCGTCCAGTGATGCATGCTTTTATTGATACAGAGATTATTGTGAAAGCTCCAAGTCAGTATATGTGGGCAGGAATCGGAGATACCTATGCAAAATATTATGAAGCAGCTATTTCCTCCAGGGGAGAACGCCTGGAGCATTTTACAGCGCTGGGGGTTGCTGTCAGTCAGATGTGCAGCAGACCTTTGCTCGATTATGGTCCCAAGGCTTATGAGGATCATAAAAAAGGCAGGCTTACATATGATGCAGAGCAGGTTATCCTTGCTATTGTAGTGACAACAGGAATTGCATCTATTTTTCTTACAAAGGACTGCACCCCAGATTATAACAGCGGACTGGCGCATGCTGTATTTTATGCCATGACTGCCTATCCTGTTATCGAAGAGCGTCATTTACATGGTGAGGTTGTAGGGTTTGGCGTTCTTCTGGCATTGCTGGTTGATCAGCAGGAGAAAGCGTTTGAGGATATTTATCGGCTGAATAAGGCTATTCATCTTCCTACTTCCCTGGAGGAAATTGAAATCACTCAAGAGCAGTGGAAGGAGTGTATGAAACGGATTCCTCAGATGTCAGATGTAGCGCACTATCCATATCCAGTGACAGAAGACATGCTGAATGCAGCAATGGAAAGGCTCGAGGAAAGAAACAGGAAGTTTCTGCAAATGATTTAGAGAAATTTAATGC
>OHBO01000906.1_pt1 | contig 10720 bp, 9 predicted proteins | sample 1577431 | NCBI WGS metagenome assembly OHBO01 (sample SAMEA3879544, study PRJEB24766) | human gut metagenome | biome: human-associated habitat; feature: feces | place: USA | collected 1985/1987
CCTCTTCCCATTCCGAACAGAGAAGTTAAGCCTTGTCACGCCGATGGTACTGCGTAACAGTGGGAGAGTAGGTAGCCGCCGTTTTTGATGGAAGCCTCCGAGTCAGTCAAATGATTCGGAGGCTTTTTTTTGTGTTTATACTGAGTTCCCGACTTGGAAGGGGTGAAAAAGGCTATTTGACCCAATATTGTTACTCCGCTTGTTTATATCATTGTTCAATGACCTCAAAAGAGGATTCCTTCCGGCTTGTTGTCTTTCTTTTCTCATTTATTTATTCTGGCTTTGAGCGGACAGTGCTGAGTATTGCTCTGTTGATTCGTTTATATAGACTTATGTAGTTAACAGATATTAAATTATCTCTTTCCTTCTTGCTTATTCCAATAATATTCATACATTTGTAGTGTACTAATAAACTAATACACTAAATAATTAATTAAATACATAAACACAATGATGATTGAAGTGAAGAACTTATCTTTCAGTTATGGAAAGAGGAAACAAAAAGTCTTTAATGATTTTTCGCTGACACTGGATAAAGGTTCAGTTTATGGTCTTTTGGGTAAGAATGGTACCGGTAAATCTACTTTGCTCTATTTAATGACTGGGTTACTCCGTCCGCAAGGAGGTAAAGTGCTCTATAAAGGAATAGGCGTTTCGTTGCGTTATCCTTTGACATTGCAGGATATGTTTTTGGTGCCCGAGGAATTTGCATTACCATCCGTCAGCCTGAAACAATATGTAAAGCTGAATGCTCCCTTTTATCCGGCTTTCAGCAATGAACAGCTAAGAGCCTGTCTCCACGACTTTGACATGAATGAGGACATTCATTTGGGGGAATTGTCCATGGGGCAGAAGAAAAAGGCTTTCATGTGTTTCGCGCTGGCCGCCAACACTTCTTTACTGCTCATGGATGAGCCTAGTAACGGACTGGACATTCCTTCCAAAAGTCAGTTCCGCAAGGTGATTGCATCGGGTATGACAGATGACAAATCAGTGATTATTTCTACCCATCAGGTGAGGGATATCGACAGCCTGTTGGACCATGTGGTGATAATCGACGGTACTCATGTGCTGCTGAATGAATCGGTTAAGGATATTTGCGCGAAACTATATTTTGCCGAACAAGGAATGAATGAACCCACAGGAGATGCATTGTATGTGCAGCCTTCGGTTCAGGGAAACAGCGTGATTCTTTCTAATGTTTATAACGAAGAAACCAAGCTGAATCTGGAAGTACTGTTCAATGCTATGTTGGCAGAAAGAGAAAAAATGCAATCAATATTTAACAAGTAAAGACACAGATACATTATGGATACTAATCATTTCTTTAGCTTTTCGCGTATTGCCATGGTCATGAAACGCGAGATTATAGAAAACTGGAAAAAAAACCTTTATGCTTTCATCGGACTTTATGCAGCCTTTGCGCTGGTCGTGGTGGGTAATATGTGGGGAATGAGTATGAATGCTGAAAATGCATTTGCTAGTCCTGATATCTTCTTTGTTAGGTATTGTACGAATATACTGGGGGCTTTTATCTTTATATGTCTGTTGGGCAGTTTGATTTATGCTTCCGGCATTTTAGATAATATGAGAAATAAAGAGATGCGCATATCTTTCTTGATGCTTCCTGCAACAATGTTGGAGAAGTATGTGGCACGCTTCCTGATGGCTACGCTGGGATTTATAATAGCTGCCATTGTTGGAATGCTTTTGGCAGAGGTTACTCGTTATATTCTGCTTCCTTTGTTTGACTTGCCTGATGTGTTTCATAGCTCCGCATTGTTTAAAGTATTTTCTATGCTTACTATAGATGGTGAGCAGGCATTTAGAGGTTCCTATGCATTTAATATGGAGTATATGCCTTGGTTGGGTGAGGCTTGTGGATGGAGCTTTTTGATTTGGTCACACTCACTCTATGTTTTAGGAGGAAGTTTTTGGTACAAGAGAGCTTTTCTCAAGACTTTGGGGACACTGATTGTGATTTCTATCCTTGGCTCTATTATCACGGTACAGATTGTGGAGTGGATAGGAGAAGAAGGCATGATGGGTCTTCACGACTGGTTGGAAGAAAACTTCCAGTGGATGACGCTGAACAAACTGCTTGCATTTGGCGGTGCTTTCTTTAGTGCCTTCACAATGTTCAACTGGTGGTTGGGCTATAAGCTCTTTACCCGTTCGCAAGTTATTAAACCTAAATTTCGTTTGCTATGAAATTTAAAGAAAGTAAATCTATTTATTTGCAGATAGCCGACCGGATATGTGACGAGATTCTGCAAGGGCAATATCCCGAAGAAGAGCGAATCCCTTCGGTCAGGGAATATGCCGGCACAGTGGAAGTGAATGCCAATACAGTAGTCCGCACTTATGATTATTTGCAAGGGTTGGAAATCATATACAATAAACGAGGTATTGGCTATTTTGTATCGACAGGAGCTAAAGAGCGAATTATCACTCTTCGCAAAGATACCTTCTTGCATGAGGACTTACCGGAGTTTTTCAGACAACTGAAGACATTGGAGATTTCCATGGATGAGATAGACAAGATGTATAAAAAATATTTGGAACAACAATAGTAACACAAACACATTTTTCAGTGGGGTATCAAAACTCAGATGGTCTATCAAACCATCAACTGTAGGGGCAGGGTTTGCCTGCCCGAATACGCAAACAAGCTATTTGGGGAGAGCAATCTCGCCCCTACTAATAAAATGACAGCATAATCAACGTTTAGAAACAGTTCAATTATTTATTTTGATTGATAGTATAATGTATATAAAAAGACTACAGCGATAATCCATATTATCAGCATGGCTATAAAACATATTTTTATCCATTGGTAAAATTTCCTTAAACTGCTTTCATGGGAAGTCTTCTTTTTATATTTCTGCCATGCTGTAATATTATGCCTAAAATAGGGCACATGAATGTAAGTAGAATAGCCAGAAGTAATATAGTCTTTATATGTTTATTTATGTGGCTTTAGAATGCGCAACTAATAGCGCTTGTTAGTGCACCCGTAACCGTACAAGCTCCAAAGAATAGATCACCGACATCACATAATATAGGATGATTGTTCTTATAATAATCTTTGTGTAAAATTAGCTTGCTTCTGTATTTGAATGTTATTAGAACCAAACTTACTTTACGTGATTAAGGATGGGGTTAGTTAGTATGCTATGTGATTCGATATCTATGATTTAAGAGCATAGGACTTTTATGCTCTGAAGAAGCGTATCAAAATGAATATGCGGCTGTGGATAGGAGTTCATTAATCTTTGTTGATATTATTAGGTACGGAAAGTGATTTTATCAAAACCTTTTGTTGAATGATTGTCTGAATCTCTTTATTTCTTGATATAAGTCAAACAGTTACCATCCGAAAACTCAGTAACTTTGCACCTTAAAAAAACAGGGTAACAAGTGAATGAAATAAAAGAACCGAGAAGTGTACGCCGGAATTTGTCTAAACTGGTCGTACCTATCTTTATAGAAACTTTATTGATTATGATGCTGGGGGCAGTTGACACTATCATGCTGAGCCAGTATTCAGACAATGCAGTTGCCGCCGTCGGAGTGGTGAACCAGTTGATTATGTTTGCCTTTCTTATCTTTGAGGTGATAAACCTGGGTACCTCTGTACTTTGTTCGCAATATTTGGGGGCAAAGAAACAGAAGAATGTGGTTCAGGTGGTAGGCGTGGCTATTCTGCTCAATCTTGTGCTCGGATTACTGGTAAGTGCTATTTTGCATTATGGTGCGCCGTTGTTATTGACACTGATGGGACTGCGTCCTGAATTGATGGTCTATGGAGTGGGGTATATGGAGATAGTGGGGGCGTTCGCCTTCTTTCAGGCACTTTCACTGACGGTTTCTGCGTCTTTGCGTAGTGCTAACAAGGCTGTCTATCCTATGATGGTCATTGTGGTGGTGAATATCCTGAATATCATAGGTAATTACTCCTTAATCTTCGGTAAGTTCGGCATGCCGGCGTTGGGGGTGGAAGGAGCGGCTATTTCGACGGCTTTTGCCAGAGGAGTGTCGATGATTATCCTTTTTATTATTCTGTTTCGTAAATATATACCCAAGTTCCCGATTGACTACTTCCGACCTTTTCCCTTTGTGGAACTGAAGAATCTGTTGAAAATCGGTCTTCCGTCGGCAGGGGAGAACATGTCTTATAGCTTATCGCAGGTGTTACTGACTTATTTTATCAATATGCTTGGAAATGAAGCTCTTACCACGCGAACGTACGTGGTTAATATGGTGATGTTTGTCTATCTGTTTGCGATAGCCATGGCACAAGGCGGGGCTATCTGCATCGGGCATTTGGTGGGGGAGAAGAAAATAAGAGCTGCCTATTTGTTGGGCAAGTATGTAATGCGTATTTCTATTTTAGTATCGCTGGTACTTTCCTGTATTTGGGCTTTGATGGGGCACACGCTCTTTAGTTGGTTGACAGACAATGCGGAGATTGTCCGTTTGGGTACTGTCATCCTTTTTGTCGATGTGATACTTGAAGTGGGGCGTGCCATTAACATTTATGCCACCAATGCCCTTCGTGCAACCGGAGATGTGAACTATCCTTTTTATGTAGGGGTAGTTGTACAATGGAGCATAGCAGTAGGCTGCGGCTATCTGTTCGGGCTCTATTGGGGGTGGGGACTGGTCGGTATGTGGTGTGCTTTCTTGCTGGACGAGAACATTCGCGGCATCATTTTTGTGCGGCGTTGGAATAGTATGAAGTGGGCAAAGAAAGGATTTGTGAAATAATAAATGTGATTTTCGCAAACTTTATAGTGATTGAGGCGGTTAAACTCAATAAAAAGAATTAATTTTGCAATCTGATAATTATCTAAAATACATTATGGAGCTCGATTTACTCACGGCAATATCACCTATTGACGGTCGATACAGAGGAAAAGCGGGAGCTTTGGCCTCTTATTTTTCTGAATTTGCACTCATTAAGTACCGTGTGCAGGTAGAAATAGAATATTTCATCACTTTATGTGAGCTACCGTTACCGCAGCTGACAAGCTTTGATCATGCACGTTTTGCATCGCTTCGTGCTATCTACCAAAACTTCTCGGAAGCCGATGCCGGACGCATTAAGGAAATAGAGAGTGTTACAAACCACGACGTTAAAGCTGTAGAATATTTCATTAAGGAACAATTTGACAAGTTGGGCGGAATGGAAGAATACAAGGAGTTTATCCACTTCGGCCTTACTTCTCAGGACATTAATAATACGTCAGTGCCTTTGTCTGTCAAAGAAGCGCTGGAACAAGTATATTATCCGCAGATTGAAGAACTGATTGCGCAGCTGACTGCTTACGCAGAAGAATGGGCGAATATCCCGATGTTGGCAAAGACTCACGGACAGCCTGCGTCTCCCACTCGTTTGGGCAAGGAAATCATGGTGTTCGTTTATCGCCTTAACCGTCAGTTGGCTGTGCTGAAGGCTTGTCCCATTACTGCTAAATTTGGTGGAGCCACAGGTAATTATAATGCGCATCATGTGGCATATCCGCAATATGACTGGAAAGCATTCGGCAATAAGTTTGTGGCAGAGAAACTCGGTCTGGAACGCGAGGAATATACCACTCAGATTTCAAACTATGACAATCTGGGAGCTATCTTTGATGCCATGAAACGCATTAATACCATAATGATTGACATGAACCGCGATTTCTGGCAGTATATCTCTATGGAATATTTTAAGCAGAAAATCAAGGCGGGTGAAGTCGGTTCGAGTGCCATGCCGCACAAAGTGAACCCTATCGACTTTGAAAATGCGGAAGGAAACTTGGGAATGGCCAATGCTATATTGGAGCACCTTTCTTCTAAACTGCCGGTTTCGCGCTTGCAGCGTGACTTGACAGATTCTACAGTGTTGCGCAATGTAGGTGTACCTTTCGGACATATCATCATTGCCATTCAAAGTTCATTGAAGGGATTGCGTAAGCTGCTGCTGAATGAACATAAGATTTATGAGGATTTGGATAACTGCTGGAGTGTAGTGGCAGAAGCTATTCAAACCATTCTTCGCCGGGAGGCTTATCCGCACCCGTATGAGGCACTGAAAGCGTTAACACGTACTAATCAGGCTATTACCGAATCGTCTATCAAAGAATTTATCGAGACATTAAATGTCGGTGAAGAAATAAAAAAAGAGCTGCGTGAGATTACGCCGCACAACTATACAGGCATTTAAAACGTTATTTATTTAAAGTAAAAAAAGAAACAGAGCCCGAGAGGGCGTTATACATTAATTTAATTAAAGAGAAATCATGAGTACAGAAAATGAAAACAGACAAGAAGGTTCTGTAAACGAAGAAAACCAGAATGTCAGCCGTGATGGTGGTTATAAGTCTTATAACAGAGACAATAATTACAACAGATACAACAACGACGGCGAACAGCGTCAGTATCGTCCCCGCACTAACTATAACCGTGAGGGAGGAGAACGCCCTTATCGCTCTTCATATAATAATGGTGAGCGTCCTTCTTACAATCGTTATAATAATGGCGAACGTCCGCAGCGTCCCCGTTTCAATTCTAACAGTGAAGAAGGTGGTGAACGCCAGTATCGTCCTCGTACTAATTATAATCGTGAAGGGGGAGAACAGCGTCAGTATCGTCCTCGTACCAACTATAACCGCGAAGGTGGTGAGCAGCGTCCTTACTCTCCGCGTCCGCGTACCAATTATAATCGTGAAAGTGGTGAACAGCGTCCGTATACTCCGCGTCCCCGTTTCAATAGCGGTGAAGGTGGTGAACAGCGTCCTTACTCTCCGCGTCCTCGCGTAGGAGGTTATAATCAAGGAGGTGGATATAACCGTGAGGGCGGCGACCGTCCTTATCGTCCGCGTACCAGTGATTATAATCCGAATGCTAAATATAGCTTGAAAAAGCAGATAGAATATAAGGATATACTGACTGATCCGAACGAACCGATTCGTTTGAATAAATTCCTGGCAAATGCAGGTGTTTGTTCTCGTCGCGAAGCTGATGAATTCATCACTGCGGGAGTGGTAAGCGTAAATGGTGTAATAGTAACAGAATTGGGTACTAAAATCAAGCGTACAGACGAAGTGAAGTTCCACGATGAACCGGTGAGCATTGAACGTAAAGCTTATGTTTTGCTGAACAAACCGAAAGATTGCGTGACTACTTCCGATGATCCTCAGGAACGTAAGACAGTGATGGATTTTGTGAAGGGTGCTTGTAAGGAGCGTATCTATCCTGTAGGTCGTCTGGACCGTAACACTACCGGTGTTCTGCTATTGACCAATGACGGTGATTTGGCTTCAAAACTGACTCATCCGAAATACTTGAAGAAGAAGATTTATCATGTATATTGTGATAAGAATGTAGCTAAGGCAGATCTCGATCAAATTGCAGCCGGTATTACTTTGGATGACGGTGATATTCATGCAGATGCCATCAGTTATGCATCGGATACAGACAAGTCGCAGGTAGGTATCGAAATCCACTCCGGAAAGAACCGTATCGTGCGCCGTATTTTTGAATCACTGGGTTATAAGGTTGTGAAACTGGACCGTGTATATTTTGCGGGTCTAACCAAGAAAGGGCTTCGTCGCGGTGACTGGCGTTACCTGACAGAACAGGAAGTGAATATGCTTCGTATGGGCTCATTCGAATAATCAAGTAAAATAATAATTAAGAGACAAAACAATGGAAAAAATTAGTAGAACAAAGGTAGTTGACCTGTTGAAGCGTCGTGATTTTGGCGCAATGGTCAATGTAAAAGGTTGGGTTCGTACCCGCCGTGGTAGCAAACAGGTAAATTTTATCGCCCTGAATGACGGTTCTACAATAAATAATGTGCAGATAGTAGTTGATTTGTCAAATTTCGATGAAGAAATATTGAAACTCATCACTACAGGTGCATGTATCAGTGTGAATGGTGAACTGACCGAATCTATCGGTTCCGGTCAGGCTGCCGAGATTCAGGCACGTGAAATAGAGGTGCTGGGTGCTTGCGATAACACCTATCCGTTGCAGAAAAAAGGTCATACGATGGAATTCCTTCGTGAGATTGCTCACTTGCGTCCGCGTACCAATACTTTCGGCGCAGTGTTCCGCATTCGTCACAATATGGCAATTGCTATCCATAAGTTTTTTCATGAACGTGGCTTTTTCTACTTCCATACTCCTATTATTACAGCATCAGACTGTGAAGGAGCCGGTCAGATGTTCCAGGTTACTACCAAGAATCTCTATGACTTGAAGAAGGATGAAAACGGCTCTATTATTTATGATGATGATTTCTTTGGCAAACAGGCAAGTCTGACTGTTTCCGGTCAGTTGGAAGGTGAGCTGGCTGCCACGGCATTGGGCGCTATTTATACCTTCGGTCCGACTTTCCGTGCTGAAAATTCGAATACTCCGCGTCACTTGGCAGAGTTCTGGATGATTGAGCCGGAAGTTGCTTTCAATGATATCATCGACAACATGGATTTGGCTGAAGATTTCATTAAATACTGTGTTCGGTGGGCATTGGATAATTGCTATGACGATGTGAAGTTCTTGAATGATATGTTCGATAAGGGCTTGATAGAGCGTTTGCAGGGCGTATTGAAAGAAACTTTCGTTCGTTTGCCTTATACAGAAGGTATCAAGATCTTGGAAGAAGCGGTAGCGAAAGGGCATAAGTTTGAATTCCCAGTTTATTGGGGGGTAGACTTGGCGTCAGAGCACGAACGCTTCTTGGTGGAAGAACACTTCAAACGTCCGGTTATTCTGACTGACTATCCGAAAGAAATCAAGGCATTCTATATGAAGCAGAATGAAGATGGAAAGACCGTTCGCGCCATGGATGTATTGTTCCCGAAGATTGGTGAAATTATTGGTGGTTCCGAACGTGAAGCAGACTATGATAAACTGATGACCCGCATTCAGGAATTGAACATTCCGATGAAAGATATGTGGTGGTATCTGGATACGCGTAAGTTTGGTTCATGTCCTCACTCCGGTTTCGGACTCGGATTCGAGCGCCTGCTATTGTTTGTAACAGGCATGACCAATATCCGCGACGTGATTCCGTTCCCGCGTACTCCGCGCAATGCTGAATTCTAAAAGATATAAATAATGATGGAAATCCTGCCCTATAACATAGAGCAGGATTTTTTTTGCATTTACCTGTAAAAAAGTTATTTAAAAACGTGGATATATGAAAATTATTTCTAATTTTGTGTATCCACATTACGCAATTTGTTAACTAAATATTATACGACTATGAAACGACATTCTTTATTTTTACTGCTGATAGCATTTATGCTGATCGGTACTTCTCGTGTAATGGGACAAAATAAATCTGCTGTTGCCCCTGCTGATTTAAAAGGTATTTGGCAGATGTGTTTTTATGTATCCGGCGTTCCGAATACTCCCGGAGAGTTAAAGCCGAGTAATTCATTCAAAATCTTGTCTGATGATGGAAAGTTTACCAATATGACGGTAATTCCTAACCATGGAGCTATTATTATTGGTGCGGGTACCTATAAACAGACCGCAGAGAATGCATATACAGAGCATGTAGAGAAGAATCTGCATTTACCTCAATTGGTGGGCTCAGACAATATCTTGGAGTTCGAGATGAAAGGTGGTGATGTAATGGTATTGAAGTTCTTTGTGAAAACAGATAAGGACGGCAATGATATCAATTCATGGTATTATGAAACTTGGAAACGGGTGAAGATGCCGGCTGCTTATCCAAAAGATTTGGTAAGATAATAAGTAGTTGGCAAAATACAATATAAGGCGGGCGAGAGTCCGCCTTATATTGTATTTTGCACAATTCTTCAAAAAATGTGCTATTCTTCATCACTTTTATGGCTTTGGAAGAACAAAGATTAGAAATAATCGTTAACTTTGTCACCAATAACATAAAATAGAAAAGGAGATTAATGTCTAAGCTTTATATAATAGCAGGTTGCAATGGGGCCGGAAAAACGACGGCATCCTACACAGTGCTTCCCGAAATATTGGACTGTCGCGAGTTTGTCAATGCCGACGAAATCGCAAAAGGTCTTTCTCCTTTTAATCCCTCAAGTGTAGCCATTGAAGCCGGTCGGCTAATGCTTAAGCGCATTGGCGAATTGCTTGCTGCCGGAGTCAGCTTTTCTGTTGAAACAACGCTCTCTACCCGTTCTTATATTAATCTCATTCATCAGGCGCAAAGTCAGGGCTATAGTGTCAGTCTGATTTATTTTTGGTTGAACTCACCTGAATTGGCTATTGAACGGGTAAAGCAACGTGTTGCCAATGGAGGGCATGATGTGCCGGCGCCTATCATTCGTCGTCGTTACCGTGCGGGATTGGATAACTTCTTCCATATTTATATGTCATGTGTGGACTATTGGATGCTGGCAGACAATAGCTCTACACCGCGTGTTATTGTGGCTGATGCTTTTCGTTTGCGGGAAGAGCCACATATTTATAATCATGAACTCTTTAATAAAATCAGAAGTTATGTCAACTGAAGAAGAATATAAGGAACTGAGCGAGAAATTGCGTTATGGTTTGGAACTGGCCGAACAGCGATTAATAGAAGAAACAGCTCGTCGTGAAGGGACGTTGTGTTATGGTCGTCCTGATGGAAAAGTGGTGCGGGTATCTGCAACGGAACTTTTGAAGCTTCGCCAGTCTGCCGGATATGCTTGTCCGGTTGGTGAATCCGAATCGGGCTGGAGACATTAAA
>OHBO01000924.1_pt1 | contig 10525 bp, 9 predicted proteins | sample 1577431 | NCBI WGS metagenome assembly OHBO01 (sample SAMEA3879544, study PRJEB24766) | human gut metagenome | biome: human-associated habitat; feature: feces | place: USA | collected 1985/1987
ATCAGACCAATTATCGGTATACATAGATAGCTTAAAAAGAGGAAAGCGGGTGAAATATATGCCCTTCACCTGCTAACGTCCATGAATAAGGCGTTATAGCGAAAAGGTGAAGGGCATATCACATTTGTACGACACACGGACATCATACCTTAATTCCGGTAAATCAGACAGATGGAAAGTCTTTTCTTACTCTTCTTTATCTTCAGTCAAGCCATACTTTGCTCTCGTAATTTTCCGTACAAGTTCCCTTTGAACACTTTCCAATGCGTTCACTTCTTTATCCAACAGTTCCAAAGCTGAACCTTTCTGTAACAGATAAGAACGGTCTGAGTATTTTATCATAGAAGTGGGCACTGCCTTATTATCCTTTTTATATTGTTCAATCATATATCGCAAAGCTTCCGATCTATATTTACAAACGGTCTTCCGTTCCGCATAATATAATTCTTTGTAAGCATTGTCTTCACTTCTCAACTTCTTCCAAAAAGCAGAAAAAGCTGCCGACACCGCATCTTTCTCTTCCTTAGATACAGCCTCCGATTGTCTCTTTTTAAGTTCCCTATATTCCTTATATGTATTTAAGAACTTATCCAGCGCATCTTTACAGACTTTATGCTCAAGCCGGTAATTTTCCAATGAAGCAGGACGGTTATATTCAACAATCTCTTGCAGGTAAGGCACATCATTCCAACTGATATACTTATTATTCGCTTCACAATAGTCTGCGTAAGCACTCACAAGTTGCCAACTATATTCTTTTGTTTTCTGATTCAGTTCTTCATTGATGGCCGACAAACTTTTCTCCATTTCCTGTAAATCCTGCGCTAATGCGGTCTGCATACTCCCCCATCCCGAAATGAACAGACAAAGGACGCTTAATAATGTTGTTTTCACAATATAATGATTTTAAATTATAGACTTGCCATGTATTTCCAAAGCGGGGCGGCATTCAGTGACTGCATAATTTCGTTATTCTCAAGCAACGTCCTCACCTCTTCCAATGTGAACAAATGCACAGAAATATCTTCCGTAGCTTCCAAATGTTGATGATCTATCAGTTCCACATCTGTGGCGAGAAAACAATGAGTCAAGTTGGTGTGAGTACTCGGATTAGCCGAAACTACCATATATTCCTGCCAGTTTCCATTGCCATACCCTGTTTCTTCCCACAATTCGCGCTGGGCGGATACCAGTGGCGAAACATCTTCCTTCTCGCACACACCGGCGCAAAGTTCATAACAAGTCCGTCCGATTCCAGGACGGTACTGACGAACAAAAACAAATTTACCTTCTTTGGTGATGGCAATCGTATTCACCCAATCGGGATATTCTAAGATATAATATTCGGGGATATGATTCCCATTTGGGAGCAACATATCTTCGCAACGTACAGTTAGCCAAGGGCGACGAAACAGGTACTTACTACTCACAGTTTGCCATGCTTTATTCTTTTCTTCCATGAAGTTTCATTTTTTCTTCCGACAAATATAGGAATTTCCAGCGAACCACCTCACTTCGCCTGTTTATTTTCTTTTATTGCAAAAAACTTAAATATTGAAATAGTGTTCGTATCTTTGCACCGGCTAACTAATAATCTCTTTATTTTTATTACAATATGGCATTTACGAATAATATTATGATTGTCCGGCACAAATTGCTGGCAGACCTTGTAAGACTCTGGAAAAACGACCAGTTAATAGAAAAGATAGACCGGCTCCCCGTAGAACTGAGCCCCCGAAGATCGAAGCCGATGGGACGTTGCTGCATACATAAAGAACGGGCGGTATGGAGATATAAGACTTTTCCTTTGATGGGATTGGATATGACGGATGAACATGATGAAGTCGCTCCCCTCTCTGATTATGCGCGTATGGCATTGAGCCGCCCCGAGCCGAATAAGGAAAATATCATGTGTGTGATTGACGAAGCATGTTCTTCCTGTGTCCAAATCAACTATGAGATTACCAATCTTTGTCGCGGATGCGTAGCCCGCAGTTGCTATATGAACTGCCCCAAAGACGCTATACGCTTCAAAAAGAACGGTCAGGCGATGATTGACCATGACACTTGCGTCAGTTGCGGTATTTGCCATAAGAGTTGTCCTTATCATGCCATTGTGTATATCCCCGTGCCATGTGAGGAGTCTTGTCCGGTAAAAGCGATCAGCAAAGACGAACATGGCATAGAGCATATCGATGAAAGTAAATGTATCTATTGTGGTAAGTGCCTGAACGCTTGTCCATTTGGTGCAATCTTTGAGATTTCACAGACATTCGATGTCTTGCAGCATATCCGTAAAGGAGAAAAGCTGGTTGCCATCGTTGCACCGTCCATTCTCGGGCAGTTCAACACAACCATAGAAAAGGTATATGGAGCATTTAAGGAAATAGGATTCGCTGATGTCATTGAGGTTGCTGAAGGTGCCATGCAGACTACCAGCAACGAAGCTCACGAGTTATTGGAGAAGTTGGAAGAGGGACAGAAATTCATGACCACTTCTTGTTGTCCTTCCTACATAGAGTTAGTCGAAAAACATATTCCGGGAATGAAGCCATACGTATCTTCCACCGGTTCACCCATGTATTATGCCGCACGGATCGCCAAAGAAAAACACCCGGACGCAAAAATCGTATTCGTCGGCCCCTGTATAGCCAAGCGTAAAGAAGTCCGACGCGACGAAGCGGTAGACTACATTCTGACATTTGAGGAAATAGGTTCTATTCTTGATGGATTCGATATCCAACTGGAACAAATGCAGGAATTTTCCATTTTGCACACTTCCGTCCGCGAAGCACACGGGTTTGCCCAAGCAGGCGGCGTGATGGGGGCTGTCAAGGCTTACTTGAAAGAAGAAGCGGAGAAAATCAACGCGATACAAGTATCGGACATCAATAAGAAGAATATCGCTCTGTTACGCGCTTGCGCCAAGACGGGAAAAGCTGCCGGACAATTCATCGAAGTGATGGCTTGCGAAGGCGGATGTATCACCGGTCCAAGTACGCATAACGATATTGTTTCAGGACGTCGCCAACTGGTACAAGAGCTTCTCAAACGCAAAGAGAGCTATGAAACAATGGATCGATAGGCTACGGCGGGAAAGAACACTCCGACCGGAAGAGTTCCGGCAACTGTTGACTGAATGTGACGCAGAGCTGCTGCGTCACATCAACAAACAGGCGCAGGAAGTCAGTCTCCTTCATTTTGGAAACAAGATTTATATCCGTGGACTGATTGAAATCAGTAATTGCTGCCGGAACAACTGCTATTACTGCGGCATTCGTAAAGGTAATCCAAACATCGAGCGTTATCGTCTGACGCAGGAAAGCATATTGGACTGTTGCAAACAGGGATATGAGTCAGGTTTCCGTACTTTCGTCCTGCAAGGTGGAGAAGATCCCGTCCTGACGGATGATAAGATAGAGAGGATAGTCACAAACATCCGGCAAGAATACCCGGACTGTGCCATTACATTATCACTCGGAGAGAAGTCCCGCAATACGTATGAACGTTTTTTCAAAGCAGGCGCCAACCGTTATCTGCTACGCCACGAAACTTACAACGAGGCACACTACCAACAGCTGCATCCGGCGGAGATGTCCGGCAAGCGGCGTTTGCAATGTCTGCAAGATTTAAAAGACATCGGTTACCAGACAGGAACCGGAATTATGGTCGGCAGTCCCGGACAGACAGTGGAAGATATTGTCGAAGATATCTTATTTATAGAACGGCTCCGTCCGGAAATGATCGGCATAGGTCCTTTCCTGCCGCATCATGATACCCCTTTTGCCCAATGCCCAAGTGGAACAGTGGCACAGACAGTTCTCCTATTATCCATCTTCCGCCTGATGCATCCATCTGCATTGATTCCGGCAACAACGGCTTTAGCGACTCTTGCCTCCGACGGAAGAGAACGGGGAATATTGGCAGGCGCCAATGTAGTAATGCCTAACCTCTCTCCGCGCGAGGAACGGAAGAAATATGAGTTATATAATGACAAAGCTTCACTCGGAGCGGAATCTGCCGAAGGCTTGATTGCCCTACAAAAACAGCTGAATGCCATCGGCTACGAGATTTCCACCGAAAGAGGGGACTTTATACAGTACACCACAGATTACACGGATTTTCACAGATTAAGAATGAACCGGAATAAATCTGTGAAAATCCGTGTAATCTGTGGTGAAAATGAAAAAAGAGAAAATATATGATATACCAAAAAGATTCATCAAAAGCAGAAGAGTTTATCCACCACGAAGAAATTCTGGATACGCTGGAATACGCTAAAAACAATAAAGACAACCGTGCACTTATCGAGCAGCTGATTGAAAAGGCCTCCCATTGTAAAGGATTGAGCCATCGCGAAGCAGCCCTGTTGCTGGAATGCAACCAGCCCGACCTTATAGAACGCATATTTCATCTTGCTAAAGAAATCAAGCAAAAATTCTATGGTAACCGCATCGTGATGTTCGCACCGCTCTATCTGTCGAACTATTGCGTAAACGGTTGTACATATTGCCCGTATCACGCCAAGAACAAGACAATTGCCCGCAAGAAACTGACACAGGAAGAGATTCGCCGGGAAGTGATCGCCTTACAGGACATGGGACACAAGCGTCTTGCTCTTGAAGCCGGAGAACATCCATCACTGAATCCGATAGAATATATCCTGGAGTCCATAAAGACAATTTATAGCATTCAGCATAAGAACGGTGCCATCCGCCGGGTGAATGTCAACATCGCTGCTACTACGGTAGAAAATTACCGTAAACTGAAAGAAGCGGGTATCGGTACCTACATTCTATTTCAGGAAACTTATCACAAGGAAAACTACGAAACCCTCCACCCTACCGGACCGAAAAGTAACTATGCTTACCATACGGAAGCAATGGACCGTGCAATGGAAGGAGGTATTGATGATGTGGGGATTGGAGTTCTTTTCGGTCTGAATACTTATCGGTATGATTTTGTAGGATTGTTAATGCATACCGAACATCTGGAAGCTAAGTTCGGTGTAGGACCACATACCATCAGCGTCCCCCGAATCTGTTCGGCAGATGATATTGACGCCGGAGACTTTCCCAATGCCATCTCAGATGAAATATTCAGCAAGATTGTGGCTGTGATTCGGATTGCCGTTCCTTATACGGGAATGATTATTTCCACCCGTGAATCACAGGAATCCCGTAAAAAAGTTCTCGAACTGGGTATCTCGCAAATCAGTGGCGGCTCACGTACCAGTGTAGGCGGTTATGCCGAAACAGAATTACCCGAAAACAACTCCGCTCAATTTGATGTCAGCGATACACGGACATTGGACGAAGTGGTCAACTGGCTACTCGAACTAGGCTATATTCCTAGTTTTTGCACTGCCTGCTACCGGGAAGGACGAACGGGAGACCGCTTCATGTCATTAGTCAAATCCGGTCAGATAGCAAATTGCTGCGGGCCGAACGCTCTGATGACCTTGAAAGAGTATCTGGAAGACTATGCCTCCGAAGATACCCGTCGGAAAGGATTGGAGCTGATTTCCAAAGAAACGGAACGAATTCCCAATCCCAAAATCAGAGAAATAGCTATCCGTAACTTAAAAGAAATTTCCAACGGTAAAAGAGATTTTCGCTTATGAGCCTGACAGATACTCCAAATGCCAACAGACTTCATATAGCCCTTTTCGGCAGACGGAACAGTGGTAAATCTTCTCTTGTCAATGCATTGACGGGACAGGATACCGCCCTCGTTTCAGATACTCCGGGAACGACTACCGATCTTGTATCCAAAGCTATGGAAATGCAAGGTATTGGTCCGTGTTTGTTTATAGATACTCCGGGGTTCGATGATGAGGGAGAGCTGGGAGAGCTGCGTGTCAGCCGGACTTTAAAAGCTATTGAGAAAACGGATATTGCATTGCTGCTATGTGGGGATACTACCTTTTCTCATGAAAAAGAGATGCTAGCACTATTGAAAGAGAAGAATATCCCTGTCATTCCGGTATTGAATAAAATAGATATAAGAGAGAACAGTGATAGCTTAGCTACATACATTGAGAAAGAATGTAAAATACGTCCATTGCTCGTCAGTGCAAAAGAAGAGATAGGAATCGAGCAAATCCGGCAGGCAATTCTTGAAAAACTGCCTTCGGATTTCGGTCAGCAAAGCATTACCGGAGAGCTTACCGCAGAGAATGATCTTGTTCTTCTCGTCATGCCGCAGGATATCCAAGCTCCCAAAGGCAGACTTATCCTGCCGCAAGTGCAGACAATCCGTGAATTGCTAGACAAGAAATGCCTTGTTGTGAGTTGCACTACCGACAAGTTGACAGAGACATTACAAGCTCTCGCCCGTCCTCCGAAACTAATCATCACCGACTCGCAAGTTTTCAAAGCTGTTTATGAACAGAAACCGGAAGAAAGCAAACTGACCTCTTTTTCGGTACTTTTTGCCGGTTATAAGGGAGACATTCATTACTATGTAGAAAGCGCCGCCGTCATTGAAAGCCTGACGGAGGATTCACGCGTATTGATTGCGGAGGCTTGTACCCATGCTCCCCTTACCGAAGATATAGGAAGAGTGAAACTTCCCCGCCTATTACGCAAACGAATTGGCGAAAAGTTACAGATCGACATTGTAGGCGGAACGGATTTCCCTCAGGATCTCATGCCTTACGACTTGATTATCCATTGCGGAGCATGTATGTTCAACCGCAAATATGTGCTAAGCCGCATCGAACGTGCACGGGAGCAGCACATCCCCATGACAAATTATGGAGTGGCTATCGCCTACCTCAACGGAATACTTGACCAAATAGAATATTAAACAGTACACACGAAAAGAAAAAATAAGGTGCCGCTGATTGTGAAGTCAACGACACCTTATTTATTTTATATTCCTACTATCTCTTATCTTATAGCGGCAATCAATTCTTCCGCCGAAACAAGATTCTGTTCTCCTGTCTCCATATTCTTCAGCATTGCTTTGCCTTCGTTCATTTCATTCTCACCGACAATAGCTACAAACGGAATATTTTTTGCATTGGCATAGCTCATCTGCTTCTTCATCTTAGCCGCATCGGGGAAAATCTCCGCACGGATACCTGCAGCACGTACTTTCGATAAAATGCCCATAGAGAACGCGGCTTCCTTCTCACCAAAGTTAATAAACAGAAGTTCGGTTCCATTCACAGCTTCTTTAGGATAAAGGTCGAGTTGGTTCAGCACATCAAAGATACGGTCTGCACCAAAGGAAATACCGACACCTGATACTCCTGCCATGCCGAATACACCGGTCAAGTTGTCATAGCGACCACCACCTGTGATACTGCCGATCTGCACATCCAATGCTTTTACTTCAAAAATAGCACCGGTATAATAATTCAGTCCGCGAGCTAATGTCAGGTCAAGTTCGATTTCATTCTTCAATCCCATTGTCTCTAAAGTATTCAGAATAAATTCGCTCTCTTCTACCCCTTTCAATCCTACTTCGCTGGCTGCCAACACATTTTTCAGCGTCGCCAACTTTTCCGCATTCGTTCCGCTAAGGAGAATGATCGGTTGTAGCTTGGCAATAGCCTCATCACTGATACCTTTCTCTTTCAGTTCGGCATTTACATTGTCCAAACCGATTTTATCCAACTTATCTATGGCAACAGTGATATCGACAATCTTATCCGATTCACCGATAATCTCGGCAATACCGGAAAGAATCTTGCGGTTATTGATTTTAATGCACACACGGATGTTGAAACGGCTGAATACAGTATCGACAATCTGCATCAATTCGACTTCGTTCAGCAAGGAATCACTTCCCACCACGTCTGCATCACACTGATAAAACTCGCGATAACGTCCTTTCTGCGGACGGTCGGCACGCCATACCGGCTGTATCTGATAACGCTTGAAAGGAAAAGTGATTTCGTCACGGTGCATCACTACATAACGTGCAAAAGGTACTGTCAAGTCATAACGCAATCCTTTCTCACAGAACTTACTTGCCAGCTTAGCGGCATTACGGCCCAATAATTCTTCGTCTGTGATTCCTGAGAAGTAATCACCCGAATTCTGAATCTTAAAAAGGAGTTTATCACCTTCGTCACCGTACTTTCCCATCAACGTAGAAAGCATCTCCATCGCAGGAGTTTCTATCTGCTGAAAACCATACAGATGGTATACGTCACGAATTGTATTGAATATATAATTACGCTTCGCCATTTCTACCGGCGAGAAGTCACGAGTTCCTTTAGGAATACTTGGTTTTGCTGCCATGATATTGCTGTTTATAATTTTAATTGCGCAAATTTACTGCAAATTTCCGAGCAATGCTTACATATATACGAAAAAATCCTCTATAGTCTTCGGAAAGACTTAGTCTCTTCTACCCATGAAAATCATGATATAGTAAACCAACGTAGCCAATGAACTCAATGCAGCAACTACATAGGTATAAGCAGCAGAACGAAGAGCATCTTCAGCTTGTGCATGATTGTACGAGTTAGTAATGCCGGATGAACTCAACCATACCAATGCACGTTTACTTGCATTGATTTCCACTGGCAACGTGATAAAACTGAACAATGTAGTCATAGCAAACAAAATAATACCTGCCAGCAATAACTGCGGAAATGTGTTCACCAACAAGATACCACCCAGCAATACCCATGTCATAATGGAAGAGGCAAAGTTAACTACCGGAACCAACGCACTACGCATCTTCAAAGGAGCATACATACGCGCATGCTGCACGGCATGACCACATTCATGAGCCGCTACGGCAGCCGCCATTATACTATTACTTTCGTACACTCCTTCACTCAGATTCACCGTTTTGTTAGTCGGATTATAGTGATCGGTCAACTGACCCGGCGTATGCGTCACCTGTACATCATAAATTCCATTGTCATGCAACATCTTGATAGCTACGTCGCGTCCTGTCATTCCATTTCCTGTAGGAATCTTAGAATACTTTTTGAATTTGCTCTGCAAATTCATTTGTACCAGCCAACTTACTACGGCTATTCCTATAAATAATACCCAATAAGACATATTCATTTCATTTTAATTATTACTCTATATCTCCATATACAAATTGTTTGCCAAAAATAAGGGGAAACTATCAATGTCAGAATAGTTTCCCCTTGCTTTTATGAAGAATTAGCTAAAAATTAGTCAATTGTTAGTTCTACAACGTAATCAACATCTTTGGGTATCTCTGCAAATTCCAGCAACACACCTGCTTTATTTTTAGAAAAACGGACGGGAGTACCATTTTTAAATAGCACTGCCTTCTTGACTTTCTTGTCTGCCAAAGGCAAGAACAACGCCTTATCCTGCAAATTCAAAATGTGTACATATAGTCTGTTCCCCTTCTGCGTCGTCACTCCCCAATCGTGTGGAGCAACTACACCGCCACGGGTTCCATATATCGTTTCACCGTATTGCTTCATCCACTCTCCCACTTCTTTCAACCGTTGTACGGCTACCTCCGGAAGTTCTCCGTCGGGTTGAGGACCGATATTCATCAGTAAGTTCGCATTCTTTCCTGCCGCTTTCACCAAATAATGAATCAGTGTCTTCGTCGATTTATAATTCTGATCTGTAATCTTATATCCCCACATGCCATTCATCGTTTCACATGTTTCCAAAGGCAGATGGCTAACACTTTGTCCGGAAAGTCCTGCTGTATTTTCTCCGGGCAGATCACGCTCAAATATCTGAATATCTTCACCGGAGAAGGGAGTCTGATGATGATTGTTTCCTATCAGGCAACCTGGCTGTAATCTATGTATCAGGGCATATTGTTCCGGCAATTCCCAATTAAAGTCAGGATTTCCATCCTGGTCCCACCAACCGTCAAACCAAATTGCTCCTATCGGACCATACTTAGTCAGCAACTCCGTCAGCTGATTATTCATGAATTGATAATAGCTTTTCCAATCCCCTTTCGAGTTCGAACGTCCCGTCCCCTGTCCTGTACGTCCCCAGGGATAATCTTCCCGCGTCCAGTCAAGGTGAGAATAGTAGAAATGAAGTTTGATTCCCTGTTTGCTGCAAGCAGCTGTCAATTCCTTTATAATATCCCGTTTAAAAGGAGTTGCCTTTACAATGTTGAAATCCGAATACTTGGTATCGAACATGGAGAAACCATCATGATGGCGGGAAGTCAGACAAATATATTTGGCACCCGATGCCTTGATGGCAGCCACCCACTTATCTGCATCAAATTTGGAAGGATAGAAGCCACCTGCCAGTTTGGCATATTCCTTATAATTCAGATTATTGTTTGTCATAGTCCACTCACCGGTGGCAAGCATGGCATACAGTCCCCAATGAAGAAAAATTCCGAACTTATTATCCTGAAATTCTTCACGGGCTTTGAGATTTTCTTCACTAGGTTGGTAGGAAGGCTGTGCATAGAGCTGAGAAGATACTCCCAGACTCATACCTATTAACAATAGGAAAGAGATGAAATGTGTTTTCATAATGCGTTATAGTTAATATTGGGGGTAAAGAAAAAAAAGCGGAGTAATTTCCATTTC
>OHBO01000926.1_pt1 | contig 10504 bp, 8 predicted proteins | sample 1577431 | NCBI WGS metagenome assembly OHBO01 (sample SAMEA3879544, study PRJEB24766) | human gut metagenome | biome: human-associated habitat; feature: feces | place: USA | collected 1985/1987
CTCGCGGGCCGTATTCACGGCATCCTGACCCGTCATCGAATCGACCACGAAGAGCGTTTCGCCTGGTTTCACGGCCTGTTTGATCGCCGTGATCTCCTGCATCATCGCCTCATCGACGGCCAGACGGCCCGCCGTATCGACGATCACGACGTTGAAACCGTGCTGACGGGCGTATTTGATGGCATTTTCGGCGATCTGCACCGGATTTTTATTCCCCTCTTCGGTATAGACTTCGACTCCGATCTGTCCGCCCAACACCTTGAGCTGGTCGATGGCCGCAGGACGATAGACGTCGCCCGCCACGAGCAGCACCTGGCGTCCCTTCTTGCTCTTGAGCATCGCCGCCAGCTTGCCCGAGAAGGTAGTCTTACCGGAGCCTTGCAGACCGGCGATCAGGATGACCGCAGGCGTGCCCTCCAGCTTGATGTCGGTCGCCGTGCCGCCCATGAGTTGTGCCAACTCGTCGCGGACGATCTTGGTAATCATCTGTCCCGGCTTGACGGACTTGAGCACGTCTTGTCCCAGGGCCTTCTGCTTCACCTCGTCGGTGAAGGATTTGGCTACCTTGTAATTGACGTCGGCGTCGATCAGCGCCCGGCGGATCTCCTTGAGGGTTTCGGCGACGTTGATTTCGGTGATGCGGCCTTCGCCCTTGATCAGCTTGAAGGACCGTTCGAGTTTATCGGTTAAGTTTTCAAACATAGTTTCGGTTCGTTATCGTATGCCGGGAAACGGTGCCGCCCGACGCTGGAGCATTTTTCGTTTTGCGGAGCCGTCGTTGCAGTCGGTTTTTTCAGTCCGGACAAAGCTAAAGCGGTGTCGGGCAAATCGTTCTCCCTGTTCGGCCGTTGCAGGTCCGCTCCGGATTTTTCGCTTGCAAATATATAAAACTATTCGCAGAATCGCAACGGAGGTGCTGATTTTCCTCGGTGTCGGCGACAAAGACACAACCCCTCCGAGTTCTCGGAGGGGTTGTCTGATGGGGCTGTGCCCCGTGTTTTCGGTTTAATAGTGTGCGACGTACATATGACGGCTCAACAACTGGTAGTCGTATTCCGTAGGCTCCACATCCCGATTGACCTGGAAAAGATACTCCTGTCGGTAGTAGTATTCGCTCATAGGGCCGTTTTCGTCCGTATTTTCACCCATATACCGCAGTTCCGGTTCGGATACCGTGAAACAGTTCTTGTCGAGCGGAAGCATCGGCATCCAGTGGGTTTTCTGTTCACCGGTCGCAGGATCGAAGACTGTGCAGGAAGGATAGAACACGTCGAATTCCAGATTGACCGTGAAGCAGTTATATTCCAGCGTATAGACGAAACGGTGGGGGTTTATCTCGTTTTCACCCAGCGGAATCTCGTTGAAAGAGGTCGAAACGAGCCGGAAGTTGTCCGCTTCGTCCTGCGTGATGTAAAGGTAGCCTAATACAAGACCTTCCTGAGTCGAGGGATTGATGTTGATCTGCCGATATTCGGTTTTTTCGCTGGTTCTGCCGTCGGACATCGTGCTGCGGATCTTGGCATAGGAGGTGTAGGCGTTTACACCGTACCATTTTTCGTCCGGATTGTCTTCCGAGAATGTATAGGGAAGCGTTCCTTCGTCCACGACTTCCTGTTTGGTCAGGTAGGGGATGTAATCGGGTTTCGAAACGGTTTGGGGACCGTAGTGGAGCGTATATTCCGTGCGCTCGCTGCCGCTGCCGCCGCCGTCCTGCCAATTCTCTTCGGTCACGATCGTGCTGACGCGGCCTTCGGCGTCGAACGTGTAGGTGTAGGTCATAGTGCTGTTGCCGTCTTGACGGCTGGCGGGCAGGTTCTTAACGGTCGTACCGCTGATGCCGAGCAGCATGGCGGACTCCTCTGCATCGCCGATCATGAAGGCACCTATGTCGATGCCGTTCCAGGGGTTGAGGTGTTCGGTGTAGGAGAATGTCGTTGTTTCGTTATCCCGTCCGTCGATGGTCGAAATGGAAACGATGTTGCCGTCCTGCCAGGTAAGTGTCGCGGTAGAATTCGCTTCGGGATAGGAAGGATCGCGGTATTCCGAGCGAGCCAGCGTGCCGTCGGCGTTGTAGGTGAAAGTCTGGCTGGCGCCGTCCGGGTCGGTGTAGCCGCTTACCAGACCGCTTGCATTCAGGCGGTATTCCTTGGCGTATTCGCCCGAGTTGGGAAGGGGCATTCCTTCGTAGCTGCTGCCGTCGATTTCGAACCATTTTTCTTCGTCCGTGATTTTCCCTTCGCTTCGTTTGAGCGTCCTTTCATAGGAGGCATTGATTTTGTCGGTCTGTTCCGAATCGTAATCGTATTGGTCGTAACCGGTCAGCAGACCTTCGGCATCGTATTCGAGGAGCATGTAACTCTTGTCGGTGCTGGTACCGCCGGAGTAAATCTCGGTGTAGGTCATTTCTACCCAGGTCAGCCGGTCTTCGGGTGCTACGTCGGGATGTTCGGGCTTTTGAGGATTGTCGGGGTCATTCGGGTCGTCCGGGTCTTCCGGTTCGTCTTGTCCCACGCCCCGCTGGGTGATGGAGATATTTGCGGATTCTCCGCCGCAGGAGATGATGACGACCGCCTGGCGGGATTCGGTCGTTTCGTTTTCGGTGAGCGTGACGGTAATTGTGTGCTTGCCGGCGTCGCCCGAAGTGGGGTTGATGGAGATCCAGCTTTCGGCACGCGAGGTTTCACGTACGGATGCCGTCCAGCTCTGGGTCGTTTCGAAACCGATGGTATGGGACAACGCATCGGCTGAAATCGAGGCCGATAAGTTATCCTGAGAAATCAGAATGTTCTGAAACTCATCTGTTTCGCTGTCGGTGCAGCGCCAGGGTGATGAGAGCCGAGAAAATGAACAGTTTTTTCATACGATAAAGAATTTGAACGATAATTGGTTAAGTAAGTCGGGCAGTTTTGTCCGATCGCTGCAAAGATACGAATAAGCCGAGCGCAAAAGCAAATTTTATTTGCATTTTGCCGAGGCGGAGTATCTAAGACGAAGTCAAAGATACGAATAAACTGCGTGCAAAAGCAAATTTTTTTGCACCCTGTCGGGGTAGAGTACTTGAAACGACGTTAAAGACTTAGAAAAAAGCCGGGTGCGGAAGCAAGTTTATTTGTACTTTGTCGGATCGAAGCGTTTGAGGCGAAGCTAAAGATTAGGAAAATGCCGAATAGAAATACAAATATATTTGTATTTTGACGGAGCAGCTCGGGAATCGTGTCCGTATGGGTATTTTCGTCTGTCGAATGGGTGGGTGGATGGCATTCGATCGTGCTGCCGGTGGCTGCGGAGATTGCAGACGGACGGAAAGCAGAAACGATTGCCTGTGAACGGCGGGCGGATGCGGTTTACAGCAGCCCCGCTTCGTAATAGAGAACGATCTGTTCGAGCACCTTGTCGTCCCCTTCGCGGTCGTATTCCGACTTGAGATTCTGTCCGAAGATACGCGATACGCTTTGCCAGAATCCCGCGACGAAGCCGCCCCGGAACTCCTTCAGCACCTCGTAAGCCGTGTATTCCGTTTCCCGGTCGATCAGCTTCAGAAGCACGCGGCCCTGGGTGCGGGTCATGTGCTTCAGCACGGGCGTGTACTCCTTTTTGATCGCTGCGGCGATGCCTTTGATGTACTGTTTCTGCTCCTTTTTCGTTTCGAGGCGGAGCAGTTCCGCCTCCATTTGAACCATTTGTGCTTTGGCGGCCTGGGCCACCGGATAGACTTTCTTCACCGCTTCTATCAGTTTGCGGTAACGGCGCAGGTCAGCTTTTTTGCTGAATACGAAGACGGGTTTTATGGGGACGACCGAGATCGTGTCGCCGTCGGGTCCGATTTCGAAAGAGGTGTGCCATCGGCCCGGTTGTCCGCGTAGGGCCGATGCCTGCTCGGGCAGGGAGAGCAGCAATACCAGGGATAGGAAAAACCACTTTTTCATCGGAACCGGAATTTTCGTACCTTTGTCAGGATGAAGCACAGGGGCGGAGAGGGCGCTTCTGTCCGAAGCGGACGGATTTCGAATCCTCTTCGCAATTCAAAGATAGTGAAAGGTGAGAGCAATCGTGCGGGCTTGCACGCAAAAATTGCCGAACCGAATCCTATCTTCTGCAAAGATAGTGAAAGCCGAGAGAAAACGGGACTTGTTCCCGGTTTTCCGAGGCGCATCCTATCCAAAGCTATGTTCAAAGATACGGATTCTGAATTATTAACGCAATAAAAAACGGTTGTATTATGATGGAAAAAGGACTTTCTGCACAAAGTAAGGTAACGGTCGATGGCGGCAACGTGGCTGCGACGATGGGATCGGGCGACTTGCAGGTATTCGCTACGCCGGCTATGGTGGCCCTGATGGAAAATGCGGCGATGAAGGCTGTGGCCGACCATTTGCCGGAGGGTTCGACGACCGTCGGTGCCGAGATGAACGTGACCCATATCAAGCCTTCGGGCGTCGGTGCCGAAATCGTCGCATCCGCCGTGCTGACCGAAGTCGAAGGGCGTAAGCTCACCTTCAATGTCGGGGCCCGCGATGCCGAAGGGATGATCGGCGAGGGGGTTCACGTCCGCTATGTCGTTGATCGTGAGAAGTTCATGTCCAAAGTTCGCTGATGCGGAATCTTGTCCCGGAAGCAACGGAAGGAAAAAGTAAAAAAGGCTGTCCAACAAGTTTTTTAATCCTTTTAGAATTGCGTATTCGGAAAAGCTCTCGAATAAGCAGTACAAATAAAAAAGGGCTGTCTGAAACTTGTTGGACAGCCCTTTCTCTGTTGTTATGCTCTTTAGCCCAGCAGCAAATGTTCGAGGAAAATAACCAGCATGCCCGCGAAATACCCGGCCAATGCCAGCAGCGTGATTTTACGCAGGTACCAGCCGAATTCGATCTTTTCCAGTCCCATAGCCACTACTCCTGCGGCCGATCCGATAATCAGCAGGCTGCCGCCTACGCCGGCGCAGAAAGTCAGCAGGTGCCAGAAGATACCGTCTTGTACGAACGCCTGCATATAAGCCGGGTCGAGGCTCGAGGCCAAGGCTGCCGTATCGGCGACGGGGTACATACCCATACAGGCAGCCACCAGCGGCACGTTGTCGATTACGGCCGACAGCAGACCGGTGATTCCGGCGATCGTATAGACTTCGTGTATGTTTTTGTCCAGGAAGTCGGCGAAGTCGGTCAGCAGACCGGCGCTCTGCAATGCTGCGACCGACATCAGAATACCCAGGAAGAAGAGGATCGTGGGCATATCGATATGTTTGAGTACTTTCGACACCCGGTTTTTGATCGATTCCTCCATGTTCTGTTTGTGGTCATAGACGAGCTCCGTGAAGACCCACAGTACACCCAACGATATCAGCATGCCCAGGTAGGGCGGCAGTCCCGTCACAGCCTTGAATATGGGTACGAACAGCAGCCCGCCGACACCGAGGACGAGAACGAAGTGGCTGAAGCGCGGGCCGACGAACGGCGGCAGCTTGGGCGCCGTGTCTAATTTTTCGGGATGCGCGTTTTCGTCGGGAATATAACGGCAGGCGATGGCCGTGGGAATGATTACCGATACCAGGGCCGGGAGGAACAGTTTGGCCACGAGCAGGCCCGATGTGACGTTGCCCCGCATCCAGAGCATGATGGTCGTTACGTCGCCGATGGGCGAAAAGGCACCACCGCTGTTGGCCGCGATGACGATAACGCTGGCGAAGATCCATCGTTCTTTCTGTCCGCTGATCATACGCCGCAGCAGCATGATCATAATGATCGTCGTGGTCATGTTGTCCAGCACGGCGGACATAAAGAAGGTGATGATCGATAGCAACCAGAGCAGTTTGCGTTTGTTGCGGGTTTTGATGTGGTCGGTGATGACGTGGAATCCTCCGTGCCGGTCGATCAGTTCGACGATGGTCATGGCGCCGATCAGGAAAAAGAGGATTTCGCTCGTATCGCCGAGTTGCTCGATCAGTTGCGTGCCGATCTGGGCGTCATTGCCCAGCAGACTCAATACCGTCCATAGCGCACCGCACATCAACAGGGCGATCGCGGCCTTGTCGATGCGTAGTTTGTGTTCGAGCGCGATGCAGAGGTACCCGAACACAAAAATCAGAATCATGGTTATAATCATATCTTACTGCATTGAATTATCGATTTTATCGATGGAATCGAAACGCCGCAATCCCTGTGCCGTAGTGAGGGTGTCCGGTGATTTGGACCCAAACTTACCTCTTTCCGTGGAATTTTTTTTGCTGCCCCGGCCATTCGCGGAGGATTTTTTTTGAAATATCGATTCTTTGCCGTACCTTTGTACCTGCTTTCGAGCATCGGATTGAACTATGGTGTAATGGTAACACAGCAGATTTTGGTTCTGTCGTTCCTGGTTCGAGTCCAGGTAGTTCAACACTGTCGTTCGTAGCCGAAGTCGCTGCGACGGGAAAGGCCGGATTTCAAAATCCGGCCTTTTTGTTTTCGTGCATGGCACAAGCGGCGAATATGCGTGTCGGGTCCGATGTTTCAAACGCTTGATAATAAAGTATATAATCGTCTTTGTTTTTGTTGGCGATCCTTTTCTCATCGGGTTGCCGCTTTCGAAAGACGTTGTTGGGCGTGCCGTCGGACCATCGTATTTTTCCGAAAAGGTTTCTGTTTTTGCCTCTGCCGGGGTGGCAGCACTTTCCTTTTCATTTAATCGCCCGTTACCACAATCGGGCCGGGCGAGCGACAGACATCGGCAGCGCCATTTCCGGGAGCGGTGCGACTGACGGTATAGCTGCTTTTGTTTTTCCTTTGTTTCCCCGGATTTTGGAAAACCGGACCGTTCTTGGGTTTCATCGTAGCCGTTATTGGCCGAGGGCCTGACGCAACGCCTTTGCCAGCTGGTCGGGACAGGATGTTCCCCGGCCTTTGCAATCGATGCCTTCGAGACGTGCGATCACGTCGGCAGCCTGCATTCCGCGCGTTAGCAGACCTATTCCCTGGGTATTCCCGTGACACCCGCCTTCGAAGCGGACGCTTTTGACAAAATCTCCCTCCAATTCGATTTCGATGGATTTCGAACAGGTACCTTGTGTTTTATAAGTGAATTTCTTTGCCATTTCGAAAGAATTAGGGTGCAAATATACGAATAAAAGGAATCGAATTGTATTTTCAGTGTCCGATGTGTCGGAGTATTTCCGTGCGCACCGGAAATTCATGGTTTTTGCGCATTCGGATCCGCTTCGCTTCTCTTGAGCCTCTTATTTCCGGGTTTTTGATTCTGGCCGGCCGGTTTGGTTTTGCTATTTATTTCGGGCGACGATCGGATAATCGTATGTAAAACTCCCCTTCCCGATCACGGGAAAGGGAGTTCTCTTATTACAGTATACTTTTTTATTTCTGCTGTTGCTGCTGCAGGTCGCTCGTGTCGGCGACGACCATGTTTTTGTCGATGCGGAGCGTGACGTTGCCGTCCACTTCGATCAGGAGGGTCGTCTCCTTGATCTCTTTCACTACGCCGTAAATACCGCCGGCCGTGATGATCTTGTCGCCTTTCTTAAGGCCGGCCCGGAATTGAGCCATCTGCTTGCGTCGCTTCGATTCGGGGCGCCACATGAAGAAATACAGAACCAGAATCATCAGGCCGAGCATGATGAAGAGCGAATAGCCGCCGCCAGCCTGCGGTGCAGGAGCTGTTGCTTGAAGTAAGTTAATCATAGTTTTCTATTAATATTAATGTTTAGTCTTTTCTTTGGATCGGGACGAGCCGGGACAGGCGACGTGCCGAACTTAATTCTCGTTTTTTCTTCCGGACAGGACGCTTCCATCTGATCCTCGGCTGTTTCGATCATCGGTTGCTCTCATCTTTTCGGACCGGTAGCCTGTCTTTTGCAAAGATTGCCGAACTGCCTCCTGTTCCTGCAAAGATAGTGAAAGCCGAGAAGAAAACGGGAGCTTGCTCGCAGTTTTCCGAGGCGTATCCTATCTTCTGCAAAGATAGTCAAAGCCGGGTGTCGCACCAAATTATTCGAACGCTGGCGGCAGGTTCTGCCCGAACCGGTTCTTCCCGATCGAAACTCGCACGTACCGGGGATTCCTTCGAATATATCGGGGGATCCGTATTTCGGTTGCCTCCGTCGGATTTTCCGGTAAATATAGTTAAAATTTGCAGGAGTCGCAGCCGTTCGGCGCTCCTTTCCTGCGAATTAACAATTTCTTAATCGACAACGGCTTCGATGTAAATCCGTAACGGCTCCTCCGATCCCGACGCATAGAGTTTCAACAGTTTCATCTGCCAGCCGTGCTCGCCCCGCGAGTCGAACCGGACGCTGAACGGGATTTCCTCGCCCGGCTTCAGGGGCCGTCGGTCGAATTCCGGGGTGACACATTCGCACGAAACCTCGTAGCGGGTCACTACCCATGTCCGGGACGAAGTATTTTGCAGCCGAAACCGTTTGATGCCTGTTTCGCCGGAGTGGAGCCGTCCGAAACGGATCGTGTCCGAAGTACCTTCGGTGAGCGTTTCATCCGATATTTCGAGTGTCGGCCCACTCTGGACACTGCTCGTCCGGCGGGACTGACAGCCGATGACGAGGGCTACCAGCAATATGCAGAAAATGTGCCGCATCATATCAGTCCCCGTCCGGTTTTTTTGAGTTTTCCCTCTTCGGTCAGCGCCTCCACGATCTTATCCAGCACACCGTTGATAAACGTGCTGCTGCCGGGCGTAGAGTAGAATTTGGCGATATCGATGTATTCGTCGAGGGTCACTTTCACCGGAATCGAAGGGAAGGAAACCAGCTCGGTGATCGCCGTGGCCATAATCAGGTTATCCATGAAGACGATACGCTCCACGTCCCAGTTGCGCGTAAATTTTTCGATGTATTCCAGCCGCTCGTTGTAGTTGATGAGCGTCTTTTCGAACAGCGTTTTGACGAATTCGGCGTCCTCGTCGCTTTTGAATTCGGGCAGCATCTTCACGTCCGCGTGGGACTGGCGCATGTTGGAGATCGTGCGGATCACGAGCGTCAGAACGAATCCCAGGTCGTCGCTCCAGAGGATCGACTGCTCTTCCAGTACGTCGTCCAGCATGGGACAATCCTGCAACTCCTTTTCGAAGAAGGTGGCCAGAAGCGCTGCGTCGGCTTTGAACGAACTTTCCGAAGCGCTCATGTAAGCCTGGAAATAGTCCGTCGCCGCGAGTTGGTTGTAAAGTGTGCGGCCGAGTTTACGGGCTGCCATTCGGTCATTCACCGTGTCGCTGTCGGCGATCATACGGATCACGGCGTTGTCGATGAAGCGGGTGTTGGGGTGGAGGTCTTCGTAGGTCGGCAGCTTTTTCTGTTTGGCCAGCTCCTGACGTTGCTGGGCATAATGCGCCAGTTCGACCGGAAGGGTCATCATCTGGAAATAAAGGTCATAGGTCTTGTCGATCGAATTCATCATGTTCTTTTCCGACGCGATCATATTGTCCGAGTCGGATTTGAGATGCGCATATAGGGCCTTTATCGCCTTGATTCTAAGCTGTCTTCTACTTAACATATATTTTCAGAACTTTGCGGCAAACGGGAGTATCTGCCGTTTGTCCGGTTTGCTTCGTGTCGGGAGGCGTGCGGGCTGCTTGTAAAACGAAGTCGCGTTTTACCGGGCGCGGTTCGCCCCGATACGAAAATTACCGGACAAAGGTAGGAAAAAAAGCGCTTGCCGCAACCTTTTTGCGCTTCTGGGGCATAAATAATCTTGTGTCCGCTCTTTCGGCAGGAGCTGCCGGGCCGATTCGTTGTCGTGCCGGTTTTTCCCGCCGCAGACCGGAATTCGGGATTGTTTGCTATCCATGTCCGCGGACCTTTCGCCCCGGCAAAGTGCGAATGAATTTGTCTTCGCTTTCGGTTTATCCTGAATCTTTGCCTTGTTCGCTTCGGCAAAATGCAAATAAATTTGTTTTTGCACTCGGCTTATTTGTATCTTTGACATAGTTATAGATAGGATGCGTCGAGAGAAAACTGCGAACAAGTTCCCGTTTTCTCCCGGCTTTCACTATCTTTGTACCCTATGGAAGAGATAAGTCAGAAAGAAGGGGCTGCCGTTCGCCTGCCTTACGATGTGATCGTCGTCGGTGCGGGCGCTGCGGGTATGATGGCTGCGGGTACTGCCGCACGGAACGGACACAGGGTTTTGCTGCTGGAAAAGATGGAGAAATCGGGCCGCAAGGTGCGTATTACGGGCAAAGGCCGTTGCAACGTGACCAACGCCCGGCCGCCTGAGGAGTTCGCCGGACAGGTGCGTACCAATGCCGAGTTTTTTTCGACCGCTTTCGCCGAGTTCAACAACAAGGCTACGATCAGATTCTTCGAGCGGCTGGGCGTGAAGCTCGATGTCGAACGCGGCGAGCGGGTGTTTCCTCGAAGCGGCAAGGCCTGGGATATTGCCAACGCACTGCTGGAATATTGCGTGGACAACGGCGTGAAGATCGTTTATGATACTCGTGTAACCGAAATAATGACGCTCAACGGTCGGGTTTTCGGCGTGCGGTACCGCAATAAACGGGGATTCGAGCGCAA
>OHBO01000949.1_pt1 | contig 10271 bp, 6 predicted proteins | sample 1577431 | NCBI WGS metagenome assembly OHBO01 (sample SAMEA3879544, study PRJEB24766) | human gut metagenome | biome: human-associated habitat; feature: feces | place: USA | collected 1985/1987
CGGGTGATGTCGTTGGATTTGATATTGATAATCTCCAAGAACATATCCCGTGTTTTCGCCTTGCGGGCTACGCTTCGCTGATTTCGGTAAGCGATATATTTCTGCGCTACGTCCTTCCGGCTACTGGCCATCAATTCCAGTTCCACGGCATCTTGAATCGCCTCTACGGTCATTTGAGGTTCTCCCTTGAATGAGATATGATCTGTGATCTGGCGAATCAGTTGCATATCTTCTCCCTTGTCTGTATGCAACATGGCTTTACGGATAGCGGTTACTATCTTCTCCTCGTTGAAGCCAACGATACGCCCGTCCCGTTTAACAACTGTCTGTATCATGATGTCGATTAATTTGTGATTGATTATGCGTGCAAAGGTATCTTATTACTCTATATGATTTTCTTTTTGGAAAACTTTTTGCTGATTAAATTATGTTAAGGTATTAATTTGTAGTGTGTTGTAAAAAGTTTTGGAAAACTTTGTATCTTGCATGATTGCTTTTGTTTTCCTTTTTGGCGATGTGATGTGTTATAAGCTTCTCTTTGTAAAGCTATTAAAGAACATAAGCCGGGATATATTTTTGTTTATATAAAATAATTCATACTTTTGCCCCCGTTTTGGTGATGACGTAAAAACCATCCGGTTTCGTCATAAAGAGGGAATCCGGTGTGAATCCGGAGCAGTGCCCGCTACTGTAAGCTTTTGTAAAGTAGAAAACATTTCTCATACCACTGTCTGTAAAAGACGGGAAGGTCGTTCTCTACGAAGTAAGTCAGGAAACCTGCCAAGCGTTTTTATTGCTGTTTTTCTCGGGGTCAGGAAAGCGGAAATATACATAATAACAAATCGTTTATGAAAAGAAAGTGTTTGTGCGCGGCTTTAGCTGTAAGTTGTGCGATAAACGTATCATTTGCGCAGGTACGTTTACAGGGTAAGGTCGTGGATGAAAGTAATGAACCAATCCCGGGCGCGAATATCCGCGTGTCGGAATCCTTGAATGGTACAACCACGGATGCCAGCGGAAAATTTGAGCTGAACCTTCCCGAAGGTAGACATCGTATTCGTGTGACTTACCTTGGCTATGAACAGGGCGTGTATCAAACGGATCACTCGGAAAAAGATGTCGTTATTAAGCTGAAAGAAAAGTATGTGAATATCGATCAAGTGGTGGTAACCGGTACCGGTTCGCATCGCCGCATGAGTAATTCTCCTATTCCCGTGAAAGTGCTTACGGGAAAAGACTTGAAAGAGGCGAGCGTAACCAATTTCCAAGATGCGATGACCAAGCTGAATCCGAGTATCGTATTTATGGAAAACGGACAGGGGGCTACGATGAATATGAACGGATTGACAGAGAAATACGTGGTTATCTTGGAAAACGGTAAGCGTTTGGCCGGCGATGATACCTATTCCCGTATCGATATGTCTAACGTAAAGCGGGTAGAGATATTGAACGGGGCCGCTTCCGCTTTGTATGGTAGCGACGCGATCGCCGGCGTTATCAATATCATCACGGATGATTCCCGTAATAAGGTGAACGTGACGAGCAATAGCCGTTATGGTAGCAAGAACCAATTCTTGCAGTCGGTCAACGCGGACGTGAATGTAGGGAAGTTCGGTTCATATACTTCTTATCAATATCAACGGGCCGATGGTTGGCAATTAAATCCCTATACGGAGAGTAAAGGCGAGTTGGTTCCTACCAATAAGCAAGCTTCCGAGGGATTTCACCGGAACGTGATCAACCAACGTTTCACGTACGACGCTACGGATCGTTTGTCTTTTTATGTGCGTGGTACTTTCTTCGGACGTTCCAGCGATCGTCCGATGCCAATGGATAAAGTGAATACGACCAACTATGATATGAGAAAAGAGACGTTCACTTATGGGGCGGGCGCTCAATACATGATTAATAAGAACTCTTATTTGAACGCTGATTATCTGTCGGACAATCATAGTACGTATAAGGATTTCTTTGATGGAAAGAAAAGCGGAGAGAGTGATATGACGAAACGGATTCATTACCATAACTTGAATGTCAAGGGAATCTTTCGTTTGGGCAAATATAATAAGCTTTCGGCTGGTGCGGAGTTCATTAAAGAGTTACTGAGTAGCGAGACGGATAACATAGCGGGTAAAAGTATGTACACGACTGCGCTTTATGCTCAAGACGAGATCAATATCAATGAGCATTTCCAAGCGTACGCGGGTTTGCGCTATATTTACCATGAGAATTTTAAGAGTTATGCGACTCCTAACGTGGCTTTGCTGTATAAGGTAGGCGGTTTTAATTTCCGCGGATCGTATGCGGCTGGTTTCCGTACACCTGAATTGAAAGAGTTGTATACGGAATCGGAGAAGAAAGCGTCCGGAGCGACTCGCCTTACGATCGGTAATCCGGATCTGGACCCGGAGAAGAGCGACAATTTTACGTTGAGCGCAGAATATACGATGCGGTATTTCTCTTTGTCCGTGTCCGCTTTTATGAATAACGTACGTAGCATGATTAACTATAAGATGTTGGATACGGCGGAACGGGATGCTTATAACACCGCCCATGGTACGGACTATGATGAGATACAGATGCGTGCGAATATCGATAAAGCGAAGATCAAAGGTATTAACGTGGCCTTCAATAGTTATCTGGGAGCGGGCTTTACCTTGAATGGTGGCTATAGTTTCATGGATGGAAAAAACGTATATGAGGATGAGCCTTTGGATAAGACCGTTAAGCATAGTGGTACGGTAGCGGCTATGTGGTCTCATACTTGGAATAAGTATAAGCTGAACGTGAATTTTAACGGACGTATCCAAGGGGAACGTTATTCTACTTCTTATGGATACGCACCGAAATATTCCTTGTGGAATCTCAATACGAGCCATACGTTTAGAGCCGGCGATTTCTTGTTGGAACCGGGAGTAGGTATCGAGAACCTTTTTGATTATGTAGATGATCGTCCCTTTAATTACAATTACGCTACATTGACCCCGGGCCGTACCTATTACGTCAGCCTTCTGGTCCGTTTCAAGCAGTAAACTGTCACATGTCAACTATTAACTAATATAATAATGTATAGGGGATTTTTACGATCCATGTTTGTTTGTTCACTCCTGCTTGGGCTCGCCTGTTCATTATGGGCGAAACCCGGGCGGGAGTTTTACGCTTCCGATATCCGGGAGAGCATGGAAAAGGGAGATAAGTTAGCGATCTTGATGGTACATTTCGGGAGTGCTTACCCGGAAGCTCGTACCCAAGTACTCGATGTGATGAACAAGCGTGTCAAGGAGGCTTTCCCAGACGTGGAAGTCCGGCAGGCTTATAGCGCCCGTAGCGTAGTGAGTCGGTTGAGGGCGCAAGGTGTTTGGGTTCAGTTGCCGGCGGACGCCTTGGTAGAGTTGCGTGATCAAGGGTTTACCCATGTGATAATCCAACCGACTATCATTATAGAGGGTGTGGAGATGGAAGCGATCCGCAAAGAGGCGGAACAGCGAAAAGGTTTGTTTAAGGATTTGCGTGTAGGTAATCCCTTGTTATATGATGATACCGATTATGAGGCGGTGATGAAAGCGGTTTCCTCACCTTCTGGAGTGACTAAAAATGGGGCTAAGTTATTGGTGGCGCACGGAACTTATCATGCCAGTAACTCGGCTTACGCGAAATTGGGGTATATGTTCCAGACCAAAGGAATGAAAGATTATTATACCGGAACCCGTGAGGGTTTCCCTACGATCGAGGATGTAGGTGAGCAAATGCGCCAAGCCGGTCATAAGCGTGTGGAGTTGATTCCTTTTATGTTCGTACTGATTCGAGGTACGGAAAATACGGTTACGGATTTCTGGCAGAAAGGGCTACGTCAACAGGGTTTCGATGTGGATATTTATTTAAAGCCTCTAGGTGAGAATCCGGCGATCCGGTCTTTATTTATCGATCACATCCGTTTCGCCATGAAATATAAACGGGCGACGATTTTTGATCGAAAGAAATTATATACACACTGAACAATTGAAAATTGAGAATTGAAAATTGGTTCAGTAAGTACTCCCTAATTTTCAATTCTCAATTCTCAATTATTTACTGGTAGTCTTCTCCGGTTTCCCAAGCCTCCGCATCATTATATAATGCTTTTAGATGGTTCACCCAGATCTGACGAACAGCGTCGTAATCGCCTAAGCCTATGATCTTACAGTTCTCTAAACTTCCGTTATGGCTTTCTTCCGTGTCGATCTTGAAGCCCATCTTCAAAAGTTTTAGTCTCCAGCAAGCGTCGGCGTTAGGAGCGGCAGCGCTGAAATCATCACCCTCCTCAATACCCCAAAGGTCATTATGCGCATGGTCTCCGGCGATAGACATGAACGGAGCTAAGGAGATCGTGATCTCTTCCGGTTTTAAGTTATGATCCTCGCGGTATTTGGTAAGTTTGGAATAGACACATTCCTCATTTGGTTCGCCTTCTTCCGGCCAGAACAACATATCTCCGTAATCAACGGTACCTACGAATACATTCTTGTTAGCGGCCAAGGCTTGCATAGCCTCTTCTGTTTCCGTGTATTTCGTATTTGCGTTATAGTTTTTATCCGGGTTACCATGTCCCATTAATAAAAGGACGTTCTTGTTATCAGCCAATTTATCACTGTAGTGGCTGTATAGGACTTTTGCTACGGCTTCCACATCCTCTTCGTTGTACACCAAACAAGGGCTTTTTACGACTTGAACACTCGGGAAAGACTCGATCATGAATTTCTTCTTCACGTCCGTATTCATCAAGCTTAGGTATTCCTCACCCGGGATGATGTGTAAGGACTGTACCGCAACCTTCTTGTAACCGGCATTTCCTAGGGCTTGTAACCAAAGGTCCGGTTGGTAACGTGCGATACCTGTCTCTGCTTCTACACGATTCACACAAGTACGGGAGGTAAATGACAAATAGATGTCCGCATCGGGAAATGCGTTTTGGAAATCGGCTAGTGTAGCGTCGTATGTCTTGATAGACTCCTTGAATGTGCTACCGAATGTACACAACAAGATCGCCGTGTCATGTTTCTTACTTGCCTTTACGACTTCTTCCGCCGGGTTTGCGGTATTGTCGTCGTCTCCATCATCACAGGAGGTAAAAACTGCGTTTGAGGCAAATAGACTCGCCGCAAGCAAAAGGTACTTAAATTTGTTCATCGCATTTAACTTTTAAGATTGTTTATAGTTTATGTTTATTCTGAAATTTCACGATAAAGGAGGCGTACCAAGTCCGTCCGGGAGACGTAGTTCCACGATGGCGTCCGAACGGGGTACGATCCACATAATCGAAGATATTATCGATACCGACATTGATATCTAGGTTCCATTTTTTCTTTTTCAATACGTTATGACGGGTATTCAATCGCCATAGCTGATAACTTTTTCCATCACCGTCCGTGATATAAAAGCGGGTAGATTGGTATCGGCCGAACAAAGTGACATCCAATTTATACTTTTTCCACGCATGGTTCCATGCTAGTTTCCAATTGGCATTATGGAATGAGGTTCCGTTGATCGGGGTGTAGAGCATATAATTCGGGTCGGCTGGATCATCCGTATATTGCGCTTTGGCATCCGTATAGCTATAGCCTCCACCAATAGCCAAGGAAGATAGGATTTGATAGGTGAGCGATATATCTCCTCCGAAAGAGCGGGCTTCGGCGCTTGTCGGGATCTCGGTCAAGGCGATCATGTTCTTGATACGGTTGTAGAATCCTGTTACCGTGATCTGCAGGTTCGACGCATGATATTCTACGCTCGCCGAATAATAATTGGACTTTTGCGGTTTTAAATCCTTATTACCATAATAATGTTTCCACGGGCCGCCGCCGATCTGCGTGATATAATCATCGTGCAACTCCTTTAAGGTAGGAGCCTTAAATCCATTTGAGTATGTGGCTCGGATATTGAAGTCGCCTAGTTTGTACATGGCGGAGACTTTAGGGGTAAACGTAGCCCCGAACTCTTGGTGCACGACGAAGCGCCCACCTACCGTCACATTCAACCGATCCGTCGGGTTCCATTCGTCTTGTACATAAGCGGAAGCCGTAAATACGGAGGCTTTCCCGTTCTCGATACGCCGGGGGGATTTCAAATGATCGTATTGATATTCGAGCCCGGCGCTTAGGATATTGTTTTCACCGAGGTGGAATACGCTTTTGGCTTGTCCTAGGAAACGTTGTTGAGAGGTTTCCAGAATATGTTCTCCGGGATAACGAGTGATACGTAAATCCGTCTTCGGATCGAAGAAGTTCGTGACATCTTTATGATGGTAATTATAGAAATAGCTATAGTTACCATACGTTAGATCTACCGAAAGGAAGTTCTGCCCTCCCAATGCGTATTTAGCTCCTCCGGCTACATCGAAGTTCCGGTAGAATTGATCATAGGTATAATACTTGAATGCGCCGTGCGGACGATAATTCCATTTCTGGTAAAAAGAGCCATCGGCCGAAAGGCTCAGCCGGTCGTTCACTTTGTAGGTTAAGTTCTCCCTTAACGTAAAGTTCGTGGATCGGTTTACGGTTCGTGTCACGGTTCCATCCATTACCTCGTGATGGTCCCATTCTTGGGTCGTATTTCGCCAGCCGTCCGTATGGGTCGTACTAAGTGAGGTGTTGGAATTCACTCTCTTATGCCCAAAGCCGATTTGTACGCTTTCCAATATATCTCCATATGATCCGACACGAGTCGTATTCGATAGGCTCACTTTATCCCGGTTCTTTTTCGTGATAATATTGATGACACCGGCGATAGCGTCCGAGCCATACAGGGAAGAGGCGGCACCTTTTACGATCTCGATACGTTCGATATTGGCGGGGTTGATAATACTCAAGTCGTTTTGTCCGCCGGTATCTCCGTTGATCCGTTTGCCATTGATAAGGATCAAGATGTAATCGTTGCCTAATCCGTTCATCTGGATGCCACTACCCATGTCGCTCGGATTGAAGGTGATGGAAGCGTTCAGCCCTTCCAGAATATCTTGCATACTACGTCCTTGGTAACTGTCAAGGGCTTTGCCGGTGATTACCTCTGTTTGCACAGGGGCGTCTTTCAGATAGTGTTCGGTACCCGTACCGGTGACCACGACCTCGTTCAATAGCACGGAAAGTTCCTTCGGATCTTTCAATATGCTTTGGGCGCATACGGATTGTACGCATGCCACCAGAATAGCGAATGCTAAAAGCCTCATATAGTGTTTTATTTATACACGAAATAAAACAACAAGCCTCTATCTGGTTATGTCTCAAAAAATAAATTGAATCGTTTTTTGTATGACACATACTTCTATCCTGGAAGCTTGATGTTATTGTAAGACTTTAGCAGGTATTCTGGCTCTCCTCTGGTTAGAAACCTTCCCATTCCAATTCAAGAACAGTGGCTTTTGAACTTCTAACCAACTTAATGAGGATTACAGCTGCAGGAACAGCTCCGGATTCACACCGGATTCCCTCTCACCAAACTATGTGATAGCTTGGTTACTAAAATCGTGGGCAAAGGTAGGTCTTTTTAATTAAATAATACAGACATTGAGAAAATATTTCCATTTTCTTATTTACTTCATGCCTCTCGCTTTATAGATACGCTCCTTAGCCTCATTGATCTTTTGGAGTTTCTCATTTTTTTGTATAAGCTCGAACAGCCGCGTCTCCGTCCTGTTCGACATTCTCTAAAATTTCTTCTACGGCCTTGCGGATATCTTCACCAAGGTTGGCTACTTTGTCCGGATGATGTTTGATAGCCATGCGGCGGTAAGCGGCACGCACCTCATCGTCCGTAGCCGTGGGTTCTATCTCTAATACTTTATAGGCGTTATCTAGGGAGTTTTCCTGAAGATTTAACATGGATTCAACTTCCTTTTCAGACATTCCCATCGCTATGGCTACCTCTTTTAAAGCGTTGATCTCGGTGGCGCAAACATTACCGTCGCTCTTAGCGATCTCGGCGAGGAACGCCAGCAGTTGCAGCCGCTCCTCATAACTTAGGTTGTATGCGATCTGGGTTCCGCATTCCCGGATGGTATTCTTGAATCCTATGCTATTCTCTTGCTCCATGCGTTTGGCTTGGTCGAAAAGCTTTAGCAATATCTCTTCACCTTGGCCTACGGCGATCTCGCCGAAGTTTCTCCGAAGGAATTGACGGACGTATTCCATCTCGCTATGCATGATCTTCCCGTCGGCACGGATGATATAGGATGCCATAACCAACATGGAGAAAAGGAAACTGTTACGCTCCCCGGCGTATGGGTCTCTTCGTGTATATTGATCATCGTAATTGGTTCTGCCACCGAAGGGCTGTCCCGTCATGTTTGCCTCTTCCTCAAAGAAAGAGCCTAATATAATACCGGCTAAAGCGCCCAGTGGTCCGAATGCCATAAACCCCAAGACACCGCCTATCCATTTTCCGATACCCATATTCTTCTTTGTTTTATTTGTCGTTAATCAATGGTGCGATATTCGCTATTCTCTAAACGCATCTCCGGCTGTTGCAATTTCTGGTATTCATCATTGTTCAATTTTGATACCGCAAATTCGCTCTATTTCAAAAATATATTCTTTGGGTGTTGTGAACAATACAGCTTCCATTCCAATCGCCTTTGCACCCAACACATTCACCATTCTGTCATCCGTAAACAAACATTCCGACGGTTTAAGGCCATATTTGTCACGAAGGCGAAGATAAATTTCCTTTTCTGGCTTGATGAAGTGTTCCTCACATGATATTACCATACCGTCAAGTAACCGGAATATGTCGAATTTCTCCATGACCCGGTAGATTGTGTCGCTCCAGTTCGTCAACCCATATAGTTTGAATCCAGATTGCTTTAACTTTTTTAGAAGTACACGCATACCTTCAATCTCTCCTGTTATCTCTTCAAGATAATTATCCTTGAAAAACGTGAAGGCATCGCTATATTCAGGATACCTTTTTATCGCTCCGTCAATCATTTTATCAAACGGGATTATTCCACGGTCGCACATGTTTATAAATTTCGGATCTGATAGAATTTTGTGAAAACCGATTAGTGACACTTCATCATCCCCGAAATGTCGTTCAAGCAAGGGTTGCAAATCGTGATTTACGAGGACCTTGCCAAAATCAAAAATGAGGTTTTTAATCATTATCTTCGATATTTTTAATTACACGGCAAGGATTGCCGACAGCTATGGAATTGGCAGGAATATGTTTCACGACAACACTGCCTGCTCCGATGACAGAGTTTTTACCGATGGTCACACCCGGAAGGATTGTAGAGCCGCCTCCTATCCATACACCATTTTCTATAAGGACAGGTCGGGCAATTGTGTCGCAGATGGACGCTCCGGGACATGTCCTTTCCGGCATCCTTTCCGCGAGGTGAACGGAATGAGTAGCGGTATATATTTTTACATCGGGGGCTATCATCACGTTGTTACCGATAATGATATTGTTATTATCGAGGAACGTACAGTTCATGTTCACGATCACCTTGTTCCCGAAATAGATGTTTTTCCCATACTCGCATCGGAAGTCTATGTCGATGTAAACATCCTTGCCGATACTTCCGAACATCTGCCGATAGATGCGCTGCTTTGCCTCATTGTCGGCATAATCCGTTTCTCTGAGTTGGTGTAGTAGCCTTTTGTTACGGACAGTCATTTCCGTTATTTCGGGCGATGAGCCGTCGAAAGGCTCCTCATCCATACATTTTTGATATTCAGTTTTCATGTGTTCAATTCATCTCATTGTAGAGTCTTATTCTTTATTTGAGCCAATTATTACGACAAGGTAACGCAAGCAAGAATAGGCAGCTTCAAATTGATATGCCTTCAAGCATACGCAAAGTTACACAAAATAGCTGAGAACACGAACAAACGAAATGTATAAAAACTGTACTTGCCTGTTGACTCTACAAAAAGTAAGGCTTTTTCATTTAACATCTCATTTAAGTGGAGCTTCTTGTAAATTTTAGCATGCGCTATTGTTTTCGGTGGAAGGATTCAGGAAAACACGTACGACCTTTCCAGAAAACACGTACGACTTTTTTCAAAAACATGTATGTGTTTTCGCAGAAAGATTATCCTGTTTTTTTAATGTTGATTTTTAATGCTTTATGCATAAGCTTCTCTTGTGAGCTTATTGTACGGAATTTTACTTGGGATCCGTGTATTCCGTATATTCCGGCCTGGCTGAAGTGGATAGTTAAATAAAAAATACTATCTTTGCCCCCGAATCGGTTCCGCATATACCATTCGGGTATGTGGATTAAAAGGGAATCGGGT
>OHBO01000956.1_pt1 | contig 10205 bp, 8 predicted proteins | sample 1577431 | NCBI WGS metagenome assembly OHBO01 (sample SAMEA3879544, study PRJEB24766) | human gut metagenome | biome: human-associated habitat; feature: feces | place: USA | collected 1985/1987
TGCCGTGGGTCGGGGCAGGTTGGCGAAGTGTATCGTACGATGGTCTGAAAGTGGTGGTGCGTATCGAGGCTGCAACAGTCGAAGAGTATGTGCAGGCTTATGCGGTGGTGGCGTGGCATATCGGCCGCGTGATTGATTTTCCGTGTGACATGAGTTGCAAGAATCCCACTCGTCCGTGTTATGCGTCGTATGACGAGGAAGCCTTCTGCAAGCCCGCTTTCGAGCTTTTCCCTTGGCGGGAATTCCTCAAGGAGCATCCCGATAAAGCGACGCAGATCATGGAGGAACTGAAGGTGAGACCTGCCGCACCGGACAGCACGACAGGAACCGCTTCGGAATCTGCTTCGGAGCCTGTCTCGGAACCCCCGTCGGGCATCCTGCGCACCTTTTTTAATGACTTTCTGGCCCACAACGCTTTCATTCCCGGAGCAAAGAATGATTTCTTGCTCAAATTGGGACGTATAGCCCGATATAAAGGACTGTCCGATAGTGAGTTGAGACAACTGGAAGCGTTGGCTGTGGAGCGTCTGAGCGATGCCGGGTGTCCGCCCGAAGATATCATCCCGAAAATGGATGCCGGATATCGTTATGTGGATAAAACTAAATTGTCTGATTATCAGCGTAATAATGCTAATGGTTGGGACCACAAGGACCAGGGACCATCTTTATGCTTTCCCGGTCCCGTGGGAGAGGCTGAAAAGGCTGAGAATGAGAAGCTTGAAGCGGACAAGCTCCACAAGAACGCTCCCCGCTTTCCGAAGTCGGTGTACGATGCTCTTCCCGACCTTCTTGTCCGTGGCTTGGAAGCAGCTCGAAGCAGCCGTGAAAAAGACCGTCTGCTGTTGGGGATGCTTGCCAATCTGAGTGCTTGTCTTCCCGGTGTGTGGATGAATTATGCCGACATGTGCTACACTCCTCATTTTTATGCGATGAGTCTTGCCGGTGCGGGGCGCGGCAAGGGGATTGTGACGCTCGGCTCTATTCTGCCCGATGCCGTTCAGCGCTATCTGGAAGACAAGAACAAGACGGTGCAGTCGGAGTATGACAAGAAGCAGTTGGCATGGGCGCTGGAAGAGCGTTTGGCTATTCAGGAGAAGCGTGTGCCCGACATCGACAAGCGTCCCGAGCCTCCGGTGAAGCGCATGCTCAAGATTTCGCCCAATATCTCGAAGAGTCAGTTGATTATTGCGCTTGAGGAGGCCGGTGCGCAAGGGGTGGTGATTAATGCTTCGGAGCTGGATATGCTTACCAATGCCATGAAGCAGGACTGCGGAAAGCATGATGATGTGCTTCGTGCTGCTTTTCACCACGAGGAGGCATCGTCTTATTATAAGACGGATAAGCGCATGGTGGTGGCGCATGTTCCTCATCTGGCATTGTGTCTTACGGGCACTCCTTCTCAGCTTCACCGTTTCATTTCGTCGTTGGAGAACGGTATGTACAGTCGTATGGCTTTTTATATCGGTGAGGGACGGTGGAAATGGATTTCGGCAGCTCCCGTGGAGGGCAGCACCGACCATGTGAAGCTGTTCAGGAAATTGAGTGAAGAGGTGCTTCGTATGTTTGTCTTTTTGTCCGGTTCGCCCACCGAGGTGTGCTTTACTCCCGGGCAGTGGGAGGAGCATACGCAGCGTTTCAGCAACGTTCTTCAGGAAGTGGTGAGTGAAGATGATGATTCGCATGGGGCGATTGTGTTTCGTCACGGGTTGATAGCGGCCCGCATAGCCATGGTGCTGACGGCGTTGCGCAAGTGTGAGCCGATGTGGAATGTGCAGCAGTGTCGGTGTACGGATGAGGATTTTCATACGGCAATGGATATGGTGAAAGTGTTGTTGGAGCACAGCTTGCTGTTGTCTACCACCGTGTCTGCCGTGGAGTCGGGCAAAGAACCCAAGCCGATGAAGAAGTTTTATCGCATACGTTCGGTACTGGCAAAGCTTCCCGAAAGCTTCACTTATACGCAGTTGAAGGAGGGGGCCGTGGAACATGGAATACCTTCCAGTTCGCTTAAAAGATACCTTGTCCGTTTGCTTGAGATGCAAATCATTGAAAAAGAGGATGGTATGTATCGTAAACTCTGTAAATCCTGGTCCGGAAACTCATAAAGGTGGGCCCTGGTCCCAGTGGTCCCAAAGTTAGATGTCATTATGTTGATAATCAGTATGTTGATTGTGAATCATATTGGAAATAACCGCAACCACCGGGAGGGCACCTGTGAAAGCCTCCGCTGCACCGTTTTTTTTGTTGGTTTGAGTGGGTGGATTTCTATGGTGTATGTGTGGGGTTCAGGGCAGACCTGTGTGTCTGCCCGATAGCATTCACCCTGAAAAAAGACCTTGATGTTCTCGAAAAACATCAAGGTCTTTTTCCCAAACATAATAGTCTTTTCCTGAAAGACGGAAGAGTTTTCCGGAAACACTTTAGTGCGTTTTTGTGCTGTTTTTCTTTCGCAGCTTTCTTTTCCGCTAAGGCTCTCCCAGGTATTTCACAATGATTTCCACCTCCTGTTTCAGGTAGCAATGGCGGTATTTGTTGTAGCCTGTGGCATTGAGTTCTTCCGTCAGGCGGGGGATACGCCGTATCCATCGATAGAGGTTCTGCAGGGCGGCTCCGGGTTCGCGTCCGGGGCAATAGAGCGATGCCAGTTCCGCCTTGTCGTAAGTGCGGATGGCGAATGTTTCTTCTTCTTTCTTCATTATTCTTACTATGATTATTTATTGTTCTTTAATGTAAATATAACAATAAAATCTCTGATTATCAAATGATTAATGAAGTTTGTTTCGACATGCTCCGTTCTTTTTTTGAGGGGGAGGAGTTCCTTGTGGAGTAGATGGGATCTTCTCCGGCGGAACTCCGAATGGTCTCTGTTTTTTAAGTCTTTCTCATGGAAGATGAAGAAAGTTGGTTACAGAGATTCGATTTCTGTAAGGGAAAGGCCGGTGACTTGCATGATTTGCTCAGAGGTCATTCCCAAGGATTTCAGGTTGCGAGCCGTTTCAAATTTTTCTTCTCGACGTCCTTTTTCAATTCCTTTTTCAATTCCTTTCTCAATCCCTTTCTCAAACCCTTCTTCAAACCCTTCTTCACTTCCTTTCTTTGCTGCATAGTCGATGGTAGCCAAATAATCACGATAGGCGTTTACACTGTTTTCATAGCGCACACGGTCTTCTTCGGAGAGAGAATGAACATCAACAATCTCTTCCAACTTCTCAAATACGGCTTTCTGAGCTTTAAAAGGCATACGGTTCAATGTTTCCATGTTATTTAATACAAATATCCAACGTTCAAAATCTGTTTCGCACTCTGCTTCTGTCTTATTAAACAGGGGTAATGCAATAAAGATTTGTCTCAGTTTGTCCGAAAACAACTTTCCGGTATCACGGTCTGTCAATATAACATCGGTGCGCAACTTCTGGTTCTCATCCAAGAGAAAATTAATGAAAAATACTCCGTACACCGCTTTTATATCGAACTTCCAACTCTCTCCCTTCACACCCTGACGAACAATGGCATGAGAAAGGTAATACAGAGCACGTTCCTTGAAATAAACCTGGGAGCGGTTTTGCATCTCCACAATTATTTTCTCACCAGTGTCCGTAGTGCAGTAAATGTCGTAAATAGCAATACGGTCTCCCGGATACTCAGGCAACTGCTCATTGTTCAGAAAGGTAAGGTCGGTTATCACCCGTTCGCCCTCCAACAAATCATTTAAGAACTCGATTAGCAACTCCTTGGATACTTCCTGGCCGAATATTTTCTTGAAGCCGTAATCGGTGAACGGATTGATAAACTTTCCCATTATGTTTTTCTGTGTTTCTATAACGGACAAAGATAATGATTTATATGGAAAAGGCATTCGGTGCAGTCTGTTTTTTTAAGAGTGAGGTCGATGTTTCTCAAATGCTCTTGCTGAAAGCAAGTTTTCAAGACCATTCGTTACCTTTCTCCACCAATTCCGACGAAGCCCGACAATAGCTTCTCTCACCGTCGTATCTTTGTCATGTAATCACAGAGTAACCGGTGCTTGAGATTTCGAAGTTATAAGTATAAATCATTAAAAATTAGAAGATTATGTCAAAGTCAGTATCTTATTCGGTCGTACCCCGTAAAAACCCGCAGGAACCCGAAGCGGGAGTACGTTTCTATGCCCAGGCTCAGGCCAGCGGCGATGTCACAGTCCGCGAGATGTCGGAACGAATTCAGAGAACCTGTACCGTGACACGTGCTGATGTGGCGGCAGTGCTCACGGCGTTGGAAGATGTGATTGTGGAGGCGCTGAGTGCAGGCGAGATTGTGCGCCTGGCGGATTTGGGCACGTTTCAGATTGGTGTGAGCGGCAAGGGGGCCGATTCGGAAGACAAGTATGATGTTTCCATGATTAACAAGGCGCGTATCAATTTCCGTCCCGGACTGGCGTTGAGCGGCATGCTGACGGCGCTGTCGTTCAGCAAGGTGAACAAGCTGCCTAAGAAGGAGGAGAAGAAGCCTGAAGAGGAAGTCTCCGGTGTAAACGAGGGCTAACCTCTGAGGGTGTGTCAAAACTGAACCGGTCTGTCAAATCGTCAACTGTAGGGGGAGGGGTTGCCTGCCCTTACCAACGTTTACGACCTTGGGAGTAATACACAAACAAGCTGTTTGGAGTGGGCGAACCTCGTCTCTACCGATGAAATGACAGCATTATAAACGTTTTGGCACATCCCTAAAAAAAGTTTCGGAATAGAGTTTTAATCGTTTGAAAAAGGAGGAAATATGAAAAACTTGATTATTAAGATTCTGGAGTGCATCATGCTGCTCCTCAGAGCCAAGAGAAGAAAGAATGAGAGAGATTAACCTGATTGTAGTCCACTGTTCCGCCACACGTGCGGACAGGGACTTTACTGAAAACGACTTGGAGGTGTGTCATCGGCATCGCGGATTCAATGGGGCGGGTTATCATTTCTATATCCGCAAGAATGGGGATATTAAGAATACGCGCCCCCTAGAGAAGCCGGGAGCACATGCGCTGGGCTACAATGCGCACAGCATCGGTATTTGTTATGAAGGCGGACTGGATGTCCGTTATCGTCCCGCAGATACGCGTACCGAATGGCAGAAATACTCTTTGAGGGTGCTTATCCGAACGTTGTTGATGGATTATCCCGGCTGCCGGGTGTGCGGACACCGGGATTTGAGTCCCGACCGCAACGGCGACGGACGCATCAGCCCCGAAGAGTGGGTGAAGGAATGTCCCTGTTTTGAGGTGACAAGTAAATTGTATGAGTAAAATATTTATATGATTTGTCCGTAGATAAATGAAAATCCCTTCCCTTTGTGTTAAATAATTAACATTTTTGGGAAGGGATTTCTAGTTGTCTATTATGTAACTAAAAAATGAAGTATTATTTATTTACTTTTTTCATCGTATCCGTAACCGTAGCCATAGGTTCTACCATAGCCGTATTTGCCATACGTGCCGTATCCGTACTTTCCGGTTTTGATGTTTACATCATTGATGATGGTGCACAGGTTGGGCAACTTCTTATGGTCTTTCAGTTCGTTGATGAACAGATAGCCTGCTTTGGGTGTATAACCGGCACGGCATACGTAAATACTCATGTCTGCCACGCGCGAAATCAGTTGGGTGTCGGTCACCATACCGATGGGAGCGGTATCGAGTATCACATAGTCGAATTCCTTTTTCAACCGGTCGACAGCCTGTACCAGCGAGTCGCGTGCCACCAGTTCGGTCGGGTTGGGAGGGATGGCACCGCCGGGCAGGATGTACAGGTTGGGGGTGACATTGGACTGTTGCAGCAACGACATCAGGTCGGTGTGTTCCGGGTCGGCAAGGTAACGGGTGATACCGTCTTCCTTATGCGACATCTGGAAGGCTTTGTTCAGTCCCGGCTTGCGGAAATCCAGCCCCACGATGACCACTTTCTTGCCCAGCAGGGCAAAGCTGATGGCAAGGTTGGCAGCCACAAATGATTTTCCTTCGCCACTGGTGGTAGAAGTGATTAACACCACCTTCTGATTGTTGCCCAACATATACTGCACGTTGGTACGGACATTGCGGAAGGTTTCGGCCATCATGTCGTTCTGGTTTTCGTGTACCACCACCGAACCTTCTTTCGGCATATTGTCTGATGCGGGAATATCGCCGATGATGGGTACGGTAGTCAGTTTCTCTACGTCCGAACGGTCTTCTATCTTGTATCTCAGCAGTTCGATGATATAAATGATGCCCACCGGGATGGCGATTCCCAAGACGAAGGCAATCAGGTAGATGAGTTTGCCTTTGGGAGAGACGGGGAGCAGACCTGCCTGTGCTTCGTCCACGATACGGGCGTTGTTGGCGGTAGAAGCCAGCGTAATGGCGTTCTCTTCGCGTTTCTGCAACAGCATGAGGTACAGTCCCGCCTTGATTTCCTGTTGGCGCGAGATGCTCACCAACTGGCGTTCCTGACCCGGTGCGCTGGTGATTCGTCCGGCGTATTTTCCTGCCTGGCGTTCAAGGTCGGCTTTGGTAATCATCAATCCTTTCTGCACACTCAGGATGGTGGTCTGCACGTTGCTGCGCATGGCACGGATGCTGGCGTCCAGGTTCACCACCACGGGGTTGCTTTCCGATGAGGTGCGGAGGAGGCGTTTGCGCTCCAGCAGCATTTCGTTGTATCGGTTGATGAGTTCGGTCAGGCCGGTGTCTGTCAGACCCACGTTGACCGGCAATACCTCGTAGGCATGGTCGGGGTTATTGGCATACTCTGACAGGAATTGCACCAGACGGAGCTGGGTGCTGTTTTCGGCACGTTTCTTTTCGTATTCGGAGTTCTCGCTGAGTGCCAGTTGAGCGTCACTCTTCAGGTCGGTCAGTCCGGCATCTCGCTTGAAGGTTTCCAGCTCTTTTTCGGTGGTTCCCAGCTCTCCGTTGATGATTTTGATACGCTCGTCGATGAATTCGGCAGTCTTGCTTGCCACTTCGTTCTTATCGTCGTTGGCATCACGGTTATAGATTTCTATCAGCTTGTTGATGAAGTCCACACCGCGTTGGGGGCTGGTGTTCTCCAAAGAGATTTGGGCAATGGTTGTGGTCTTGGAGGTCGGTTCCACGGAAAGCGCATTGGCATATCCGTTTGCCATGATGCGCAGAGCTGCCACGGTGACGGTGATTTCCTGTTCCTTTTCAACGATTGCCGAGTCGCCGGGAGTAAAGCTGAACGTACCGTAAGGGGTAGTGAGCAGGGCAGGAAGTTTGTCGAAATCCTGTTTGAATTCCTGTTCGTCTATTTCCGTGCTGACACTCAGCTTTCCTCCGGGTTTCAGTACCACTTCAAGCACTGCTGCGCCATTGGGCAGTTTTTCTGCCTCTTCGGGGGTGAGCCACACTTTTACCGGTGTGTTTTTGTAAAGCTCTACAGGGCGGAGGTTCTCACGGGTTCTGTAGTTGATATACAGGTCCAGTTCCTCCACTACCTTTTTCAGCAGGGTACGTGAGTGCAGTACTTCCACTTCATTGTCGAAGTTGCTGGTGGACGAGTAAAAACCGAGGTCTTCCAAATCGCCCAGTCCGGTGCCGGCGCTGCTGTTTTTCTTGTTGTCTTTGATAATGACAGAGCCGGTAATGCTGTACACCGGTGTGGTGTAGTGCAGATAAATCCATCCTCCTATCAGGCATACCACAATGCTGGCAACAAACCATTTCCAGTGGATGAGGTATTTGAAGAAGAGGGCTTTGTAGTCTACCTGTTCTTCTTGTTCGGTATAAAGTTCGTCGTATAAATTTTCTTTCATAATAAAATCGGGTTGTTTTATCGGGAAATAGTAACAATAAGGCTGGCAAGCGACACGAGTGTACCCACTACGGAGAACCAGATGGTGGTACTGTTACTGATGCCGGCGTTTTTGGCCTTGGTCTTATTGGGAGTGACGTAAATCACATCGTTCTGCTGCAAGTAATAATAAGGAGACAGTATAATGCTTGCGTCGTTCAGGTTCAGGGGGATGATTTCACGGTGTCCCTGTGCATCTTCACGGATGAGTTTCACGTTATCGCGTTGTCCGTAAATGGTCATATCGCCTGCCATGGCAAGTGCTTCAAACAGGTTTACTTTCTCGTTGGTGATAACAAAGCTGCCGGGTTTGGTCACTTCTCCCATCACGGAAATTTTATAGTTGGCCATGCGTACATTGACGATGGGTACTTCCGTGATGTAGGTTTTCAGCTTCTCTCTGATGAGGTTTTCGGCTTCGCTCTTGGTGAGTCCGCCGATGTGCAGGCTGCCCAGTACGGGGAAGTCGATATTGCCTTTGTTGTCTACCAGATATTGCTGCAATACGGGTTGGCTCGTCAGGCTTCTGTTTTGATTGCTGACGGCAGTGGCTACGGTCAGGTTGAATGGTGCTGCTGTTTCCGGGTCCGTAGTATTGACTGTGATGGTCAGCAAGTCCTTGGGCATGATGCGGGCATCATAGAGGGGAGTATTCTGGCCGGAAGTGTCCAGATACTCGGATGCTTGCAAGTATGGAACTTGTTTGTAGGCGGAACAGCTTGCCAATACGAAGGCAAGAAGAACCAGCAAGGCATAATTCATTTTTTTCATTTGTCTATTCGTTTTTTATGTTTTGTCTTTTTGGTTAATAAGCTTGTTTGTCTTTGTGGAGCACATTTGCCACGGTTTTATAAATAATGTATAGGTCGAGCATGAATGTCCAGTGTTCCATGTACCAGATGTCTGCTTTTATACGTCCTTCCATTTGGCTCAGTTCGCGTGTCTCTCCACGGAAACCGGTCACTTGTGCCCAGCCTGTGATGCCCGGTTTGATAAAGTGGCGCACCATATATTTATTGATAAGCTGCGAGTATTCTGCCGTATGTTTCAGCATGTGGGGGCGGGGACCGACAATGGACATATCGCCCAGCAGCACGTTGATGAACTGGGGAAGCTCGTCAATGTTGGTCTTGCGCATAAAGTTGCCGAACTTTGTCTTGCGGGGGTCGTTTAGCGTAGCCTGTATCTTGTCCGCATCTTTGTTCACTTTCATCGAACGGAATTTGTAACACCAGAATTCTTTGCCGTTCAGTCCGTTTCTTTTTTGTTTGAAGAAGATGGGTCCCGGCGAAGTAATCTTAATCACTGCGCTGACTATCAGGAAAATGACAGGGAACAGGGTGCAGAGGAATAAGAGTGAGAAAAAGAAGTCGAAGGTGCGCTTTATCAGCCTGTTTTCAAAACTGCTGAGAGGCTCTTCGTGCAACCGCAGGATAGGCACACTGCCTATCAGACCGAAGCTCATGCGGTGGTGAAGGTAGTTGCGCACATTGGGCACACTGTAGAAATGTACCAGATTGTTTTCGCAATAATTGATGACCGGCAGAATGCAATTGCCCATCGAGGATGGAAGACTGCAATAAAGCTGCTCCACATGATGCTGTTTCAAGTAGTCGATGGTTTCTTCGGGCTTGCCCAGATAAGGACAGGAGGCCGGGAAATTTTCGTTGGGTACGGAATCGAAATAACCGATTACACGATATCCGCTGGTGGGGTCGTTGGTCATCTCATGATAAAGTTCCGTCATATTTTCTGTACTTCCCATATAGACTGCCGTGCGTGAGTTGCCTCCGCGTTTTCTGTATATTTTGACGCAGGAACGGAAAGTCAGCCGGTAGCAAATGAGACAAAGGGTGAACAACAGATAAAAAAGGATAAAAAAAGAATGGGAGTATTGACCGAAATCTGCCAGCGTGAAAGTAGTCATGGACAGCAATATGAAATAAAACATATTGAGCAGATTGTGTTGCACAACCTGGTCGGCACGTACGCCGCGACGGTGCAGGATGATGCCTCTCGAAATGGTGCAGGCAAAATAGCACAAGCTGAAAAGAACCAAAATCTGAGGCAATGTTCCGTCAGATACTTTTTGTTCCAAACAGGTAGTCCATAATATATATTGTAAAACGAAAAGGACATCCAGAATGACTAAATCCCCAATAATGACTGCTGATTTTAAGGCTTTGTTAAATCTTTGAACCTGTATCATAATTTCACTCTTTATAAAATTCTTTTCTTATGTCTTTGAAGATCGTTCGGAGTAGTAATAATGCTGTGTTAGATAATATTTTTTATCAAAAGACTATCGCGAACGGTTGTAATTATATATATTGGCATAATCCCTTTTTTGTGGGGGCAAAGTTATACATTATTAATTGTAATAACAAATTCTTCTTT
>OHBO01000959.1_pt1 | contig 10191 bp, 6 predicted proteins | sample 1577431 | NCBI WGS metagenome assembly OHBO01 (sample SAMEA3879544, study PRJEB24766) | human gut metagenome | biome: human-associated habitat; feature: feces | place: USA | collected 1985/1987
CGTAACGACGCAGGGCCGTACGGACGCTTATTGGTATGCGAACGTAGCCGTCCGTCAGCAACTATGTAACCGAAAACTAACCGCCACCTTAGCTTTCCGGGATATTTTCCGTTCTGCCAAATATATCAGCGATATCCAAACGGCAGATTTACGCTCCCTGACACGTATCAAACCCAAATATCCACAAATCACGTTGACGTTGAGTTGGACATTTAATAGTTTCAAGGCCAAATCCACCCAAGCGAAAGAAGATCGCTCGGAGATGTTTGAGGGTATAAAGCATTGATATTGTATCTTTACTATATTGGTTTGTCTTCGGGAAACAACTACGATTGCAAATAAATTCTGCAGTCGTAGTTGTTTCCCTCTTTTACGGATGGTGGAATTTGGTTCTTGGCATTAATCGCTGCGAAAGGAGCGGAGAAGATAACAGATCAGATCATCCGGTCATTGCGTTCTTCTAGGCTTTCTTTTTAGGATGATATAAACAGGGTTTCTCTATGTATTTCCAGGATAACATACCCAATCCGGTGCTAAGGATAGTGGTAAGAGCCAATGTCAATATAAAGCTATACCGATCAAGTCCGTAATGAATGAATATCTGGATGATCGGGAAATGAATCAAGAAGATACCATACGAGAAATTTCCCATCCGATTGAATACATGTAACCACTTGAATCCGTAAGCTACCGTGATAATGATAGAGGCTAGAGCGATAGGCTCGAAAATACTCAGCAACAGATACTCTCTACCCAATAAAAGAAATAGGCTGACAGGGAACAAATATCTCATATATTTTCGAAAAATAGGGAAATAGGCAAGTATGATAATACCAGAACAAAAGTACATCATTTGTCCGGGGAATTGTCTTTTCATGAATTCATAAATAGGGTTGTGTGTCATATCATCTAAATAATTACACGTTGTCGAGTAGATGAAAGATAAGATATAAATAAGAAGTAGGCATACTAATTTGTTATATCTTTTCAGTAACCAATAGATAATGGGTATGGTGATATATAGCATGAATTCAACCTTGATAGTCCATAAAGACCCATTCATCGCTTGTAAAGGATTGGTATCGAATACGCCGGGTAAATCCGGCGATAAAAAGTTAAATGTAAGTAAATTACAGATAAGATAGGTGTATAAGCTAGAAGAGGTGAGGTATTCCCTGCAGGATAAGGAAGTAAGGAATAATCCGATTAAGGCACATAATAAAATAGTCAAGCTGTAGGCGGGCATAATACGTTGAATACGTTTACGGAAAAAAATCCGGGTATTAGGCGTACGTAAGAAGCTAAACATAACAAGAAATCCACTAATAATAAAGAAACCTTTCACTCGAAATCCTCCGCTAACAAACCAAAAAGGATCTGTCTCTGTCAGTGTGCTGAAATGGTTGAACATGACAGAATACGCAAGAAAGAAGCGAATAAAATCAAAATTATTCGCTTCTTTTACTTGATTTATTAATCTGGAGTTGAGTAAAACTTTCTCTGATTGATTCATTGTTCTATTTGACTACAATGATTTTTGTTACAACGCTCTCTGAGGCTTCCTCTGTGGAAGCTAGTACAAGATATACGCCTGTCGCTACACGTGATCCGCTTGCGCTCCGGCAATTCCAGATAGCTTGCCCCCCCAAGGATTTAGTTTGATAAATAATATTTCCGTTTAAATCCGTGATTTTTACATTCGAATTATCCATTAATCCTACAATCGTTACTTTATCCATATGTTCGGGACGTACCGGATTAGGATATGCATAGATCTCCGAGTAATCAGATTTACCTTCCGAAGCTTCTCCTTGATAGGAATTTAGTCCTTTATCGGTACCGATAAAAACTTCACCGGTCTTATCGTTTATCTCTATATCGTATATGTTATCGGAAAGGAGCGGGCTATTGGTCGTATTAAATTGATAAACGATTGTCTCATTATCATTATCTAGAACATAGACGCCATTTCCTTTGGTTCCAATCCATTTTCGATTACCTGCGTCTACTTTTAGGGTCGTGACGACAACGTTATCTAAGAAATAAGCGAGATTACCAGTTTCCTCATTGGTATATTTTACCCTTGTACAACGTGTAGCGGCTTTATCCTCAGCGGAAGAGATCCTAGGTTTAGTGAAGTATACGGCTCCCCGATTCGTACCAACCCAGATATATCCATCCTTATCCTCGGCTACGCATGTATAATTACTAGGAGTCAATTCTTTTCCGTCGGTATCAATAAGTGTAGTAAACTCATACGAGGAAACTTCATCTAAAGACTCGCTATTCGGTATCATTACAAGTTTAGGGGTGTTACGAGGCACATAAATCCATTTGTCGTTAGTGGAGGTTATAAGTATATCGTTTATTGTATAAACTCCTCTAAGTTGCTCGATATCCAAACGATGCCATGCTCCTGCTTTGTCAAGAACAAGTACCGCATGGTTAACCTCTGAGCTTGTCATCCACAAATTTCCATTTTTATCAAAGGCCAGTCCATCTATATAACAATAACCGGACCCATAGCCTCCTGCGGTTTCTTTAAAGGCATTCTTTTCATTGTATGACTGGACGGGAGTTCCATTCTTATATTGGATAACGCCATCACCCATGGAAGAGGCGTATACGATCTCATCATTAGAATCATCGGTCGTTACGGCTATACTTGTATAGTCTCGTGGATTTCTTGGTAAATTGAGTTTCTTTTGGGCTTCTTTAGGATCGATAAAAGACCATTTATCATAATCGTATGTAAGAATATAACCTCCTTTGTCGAAGCGCTTACCATTTAGGAGGTCTTTACCTCCTATGATCATATATACTTTATCATTTTTACAAACAATATCGAATGCGCTATTGCTGTAAGGTCCGTCTAAAATGATAGGTTCATTAAGAGCCTCAAAACTATTTGATCCTTTCCGTTGGATAGAACGTAGCCCTTTGCTTCCTTCCGCTATCCAATATTTGTCTGTTTGATAGGTACTGATATCATTGATACTTAAGTTTATTTGGTCAAACTTTTGCGTATCGGATACGATGAAAACCCTTGAGTTATCTATACATGCTAATTTTTCGCCTATTACTTTCATGTATTTTAGGGTTGAGCTATTTATTATTCGGGAAAGCTCTCCATTGTTTTCATAGAAGATACCTTGCTGACTGACCAAGTAGAACAAAGTATTCTTGAATGAAGCGATAGCTGAGATCGTATGACTATCGGAAAGGTTTGATAATCCATAGGGCTTCCAGTTTGCCTTATCCAGTAGGTTCTCTTTTAATGAGGCGTATATAATCCCCGAAGATACTTCTGCCTTATTGGTTGTAGAGGCATATATATTGCCATTCTGTATGGCACACGATGTTATATTTAAGGAAAGCTTGTAGGTATCTTTTATTTCCTTTTTGGCCATATTGACCACGACGATACCAAATGCTGTCGATAAATAGGCATATTCATCATGTACCAATACTGAATTGATTTGTTTGTCTCTTATGGACGTACTGGTCGACAGATAAGGTAGATTTGTCGCCACTCCTCCCTCAAGTATATCTATATTTGAATTATCATAGATAATAAGGAGTGATTTTGTTTGTTTATTATAGCGGATCAAAGAAATCGTATTATCATTTAATCCGTTTCCTTTATAATATTGCTTAATACTATTATCATCTTTTCCATACGTATAAAGAGATCCTTCCGCTACCACAAATACTTGGTCGTTCGATTCCTCTACGCTGTTTGTGTTATTGTAAGAAAGATACGTTTTCCATCCGGTTGTATTAAAATTAGCGGCTAATACAGTGAATGAAAAAAATGAAAATAGAATGATAGTAAGTATATGTCTCATATTAACAATTGTAATCAGATAAAAATGATGTTAACTTCATGACGGCTTTCGCACGATGGCTGATCTGGTTTTTTGTATCGTTACCCATCTCGGCGAAAGTTTGTGTATAGGTATCAGGCATGAATATAGGATCGTATCCAAATCCGCTATCTCCGCGTTTTTCGGTAGTGATAGAGCCATTCACGATACCGTCGAAGGTATATTCTTTTCCGTCAAGGACTAGAGCTATGACCGTGCGGAAACGTGCTTTTCTGTTTTCTTTATGATTCATTTCGGACAACAGCTTGTTCATATTAGCTTCCGAGTCGTGCCCTGTTCCTGCGTAACGAGCCGAATAGACTCCCGGAGCATTATTCAATACCTCGACTTCTAATCCCGTGTCGTCAGCGAAACAATCATATCCGAATTTCTCCTTGATATAGCGGGCTTTTAGCAAAGCATTTCCCTCTAAGGTATCTGCCGTCTCGGGGATATCGTCATGGCAATCTATATCGGATAAACTTATGATTTCCGCGTATCCGGCGGTTATCTTGCGGACCTCGTCCAGTTTGTGTTGATTATTTGTCGCGAATACAAGTTTCATATTTCGTAATCTATTAAATAAGAAAGCATTTCTATACGGTAGATATATAACGTATGGAAATGCTTTAAATTGTTTGTATATTCTTTTTTAAGTCTTTATCTGATCGAACCCCTCACCATATACCCCTCGGACAATGCTTTGGGAGATGAACGCTTGGTGGTCTATCCGTTTCACGATCCGGAAGATGGAGACGGATTCGGATTTCTTGGCGAGTAGTACGACTACCTTGACGGGTTTGCGGGAATAACCGCCCTCGCCGTCCAGTATCGTACAGCCACGGCCTAAGTCATGGATGATGCGATCCGCTATCTCGTCGTACTTCTGGGAGAAGATGAGGAATTGTACGGATTGGCGGTTACCGTTCAATACCATGTCGAGAACGTAATTGCTTATGACCATCTCCACGAAACCGAAAACGATCTTGTCCACGTTATGGAACAGGAAGAAAGAGGAACTGATGATGAAGAAATCGCAAAACAGAAGGATACGTCCGATCGATATATTCTTATATTTATTGATTACCGCACCGATAATATCCGTACCTCCGGTACTACCGTTCGCCGAGAATACCAATCCTAGTCCGGCACCACACATAAACGCTCCGATTATGATAGCCATAAACGGCTGGTCGTGCAGTATAGGTTGTCCTTTCAGCAGCCACTCGAAGAGAGAGAGAGAAGCCGAGAGTGAGAAAACTCCGAAAATAGTTTTTATCAAGAATTTTAGACCAAGGATCTTTAAGGCTACCACCAACAAGGCTACGTTGATGACAAAATAAGATACGGATACCGGGATCAATCCATTGGAGGCAAAGAAGATCAATGCGCAGATACCACTTACCCCACCTGTCACGATCTCGTTGGAAAGGATAAAGGCGTTGAATCCGAATCCGTATAATAAAGTTCCGAACAGGATCATTAGATAATCCTGTACGGAAAAATAGATTTTTGTGAGTTTTAAGTTCATCCCACTACGATATTAACGATTTTGCCGGGAACGACAATAACTTTCTTAACGGCCTTGCCTTCCATCCACTTCGCTGAGTTCTCATGATTCAAAGCCGCTTTCTCGGCGTCCTCCTTAGAAATATCCGCCGGTAGCTCTAGGTTGTAGCGAGCTTTACCATTGAATGAGATCGCGTAAACAACGGATTTCTCCTTGAGATATTCTTCGTTGTGTTTCGGCCACCGGGCATCGCAGATGGTCGTATCATGTCCTAATTGATGCCATAGCTCTTCCACTATATGAGGAGCGAACGGAGCCAATAAAGTGATCAGCGGCTCCAAGATGGCGCGCTTGCTGCATTTTAAGCTCGTTAACTCGTTCACGCAAATCATGAAGGCGCTAATGGACGTGTTGTATGAGAAATGCTCGATGTCGAACGTTACTTTCTTGATCAGCTTATGCAAGGATTTCAATTCGTCGGCCGTAGGCTCGGCATCGGTAACTTGCAGGGTATCCGTATTGCCGAAGAACAAGCCCCAAAGCTTCTTTAAGAAACGGTGTACGCCATCGATACCGTTCGTATCCCAAGGCTTGGATTGCTCCAACGGGCCTAGGAACATCTCGTACAAACGTAGGGTATCGGCACCATATTTCTCAACGATCATATCCGGGTTCACTACGTTGAACATGGATTTGGACATCTTCTCGACTGCCCATCCGCAGATATATTTACCATCTTCCAATACGAACTCCGCGTCGTTGTATTCCGGACGCCAGTTCTTGAAAGCCTCTATATCCAACAGATCGTTAGATACGATATTTACGTCTACATGGATAGGGGTGACCTCGTATTGGTCTTTCAAGTTCAAGGAAACGAATTTATTGGTTCCGTTGATGCGGTACACGAAGTTCGAGCGTCCTTGGATCATACCTTGGTTGATCAATTTCTTGAACGGCTCTTCCTCGCAAACGATACCCAAGTCGAACAAGAACTTATTCCAGAAACGGCTGTAAATCAAGTGGCCGGTAGCGTGTTCCGTACCACCGATATATAAATCCACGTTTCTCCAATATTCATCCACGTCTTTAGCTACCAAGGCTTTATCATTATGCGGGTCCATATAGCGCAAATAATAAGCGGAAGAACCGGCGAAGCCCGGCATCGTACAAAGCTCTAGCGGGAAGATCGTCTGGTTATCGATCTTCGATACCTCGGTGACTTTTTGGTTTACCGTGTCCCAAGCCCATTTAACGGCGTGTCCTAATGGAGGCTCGCCCGTCTCGGTAGGCAAGAATTTATCTACTTCCGGCAGCAACAGGGGCAGACATTCTTCCGGCAACATCTGAGGCATGCCATCGGCGTCGTAATATACCGGGAACGGTTCGCCCCAATAACGCTGGCGGCTGAAAATAGCGTCGCGCAAGCGGTAGTTTATCTTCACACGTCCCAAATCGTGATCTTTTACGTATTTCTTGGTAGCGGCTATCGCTTCCTTGATCGTCAGTCCGTTCAAGGAAAGATCGCAATAAGGAGTAACGCCGGCTCTCGGAGAATTGCATACGATACCTTCCTTGGCATCGAAACTTTCCTCGCTTACGTCGCAACCTTCCACCAAGGGGCGGATTTCCAGTCCGAAATGCTTCGCGAAAGCGTAGTCGAGACTATCGTGCGCCGGAACCGCCATAATTGCTCCCGTACCGTAGCCGGCCAATACATAGTCGCTGATCCAGATGGGAACCGCCTCGCCCGTAAACGGGTTAATAGCATAGGAACCACTGAATACACCGGTTACCTGACGGTCGGCGATGCGCTCGCGCTCGGTACGTTTCTTGGTACGATCTAGGTAAGCGTCTACTTCTGCTTTTTGGTCTGCCGTAGTTAATTGTTGAACCAATTCGCTTTCCGGAGCTAATACCATGAAGGTAACACCAAACATCGTATCGGCACGGGTCGTAAAGATCGTGAATTCCTTGTCGCTGTCTTTTACCTTGAAGCGAACCTCGGCACCTTCGCTGCGTCCGATCCAGTTCTTTTGGGTCTCTTTCAAGGAATCCGTCCAGTCGATCGTATCCAATCCGTCCAACAGGCGTTGCGCGTAAGCGGATACACGTAAGCACCATTGGCGCATGATCTTTTGTTCCACCGGATAGCCTCCACGCTCGGAAACACCGTTCACGACCTCATCATTCGCTAATACGGTACCCAAGGCGGCACACCAGTTTACCATGGTCTCGCCACGATAAGCGATCCGGTAGTTGAGTAATATCTCTTGTTTTTCTTTATCGCTCTTGGCTTTCCATTCCTCGGCGGTGAAACTAAGTTCCTCTCCGCAAGCTACGTTCAGACCTTCCGTACCACTGGTCTCGAAAGCCTGTATCAACTCGCTGATCGGGCGGGCTTGTTTCTCGTCGTTGCAGTAGTAGCTGTTGAACATCCGGATGAAGGCCCATTGCGTCCATTTGTAATATTCGGGATCGCAGGTACGGATCTCACGGCTCCAATCGTAGCAGAAACCGATCTTTTCCAATTGCTCCCGATAACGGGCTATATTATTCTTTGTCGTGATCTCCGGATGTTGTCCGGTTTGGATGGCATATTGCTCGGCAGGAAGCCCGTAGGCGTCGTATCCCATCGGATGCAATACGTTAAAACCTTGCAAACGTTTGAAACGCGAATAAATATCAGAAGCTATATAACCGAGCGGGTGGCCAACGTGTAATCCCGCACCGGAAGGATAGGGGAACATGTCCAATACATAGTATTTAGGCTTATTCGTGTCTTTTTCGACTTTATAAACCTTTTCGGCAATCCAGTAGTCGTGCCACTTCTTCTCAATCTCTCTGAAATTGTACTCCATGATCGTTTATCGTTTTTGTATCGTTTTCTATTTAAGGCCACAAAGTTAGTGAATTTATTTATTTTATATGAGTTATTTACATGAACTGTTTATTTCACGTAACCAATCCGGGGGCGAGATTGATTCTCGGTTCTTTTCGCTTGTAACTCAGCGAGTGACAGATTGATTAGCTCAAGTTGCGTACGGGTATCTTCGTTGATGTCGTTGTAATCGGCAAATGCTTCTTCGATATACGCTTTGAGTTCCTTTACTTCTTGTTGGAGTTCAAACAAAGGGGAGGAAGAACTTATTATTTGTCGTATGCCGACGAAAGCACGCATGATAGAGATATTGACTTTAATGGCTGTATCGGATCTGAGTACAGAAGAAAGCATTGCTATACCTTGCTCCGTGAAAGCGAATGGAGCATATTGGTTACCTCCTTTCTTTGAGATGCCAATTTGGCATACCATATTGTTTTTCAAGTTGTTAAATTCTTGAATTGTTAATGTGAACATAAAATCATCAGGAAAGCGTTCTATGTTTCGTCTGACCGCACGTTTCAGTTGGGCGGTTTCTGTTCCATACATTTCCGCCAGATCAAAATCCAGCATGACTTTTTGCCCTCTGATCTCGTGAATCTTGTTTTGTATCGTTTGTAATTCCATAGTAAAGATTTTAGTTTAATATTATGTTCGCAAAGGTTTGTAAAATAATTGAGATAAGCAATAAGCTAGTTGGATATTTATGATTGGTTGCATTTGTAAGTTGTACAATGAATTATTGCTGATCCGGCTTATTGTCTATTTTTTATGTGTTCTTATTTTCCTTATAAGATTTCCGGGAAAAACACGTACGTGATTTATGAAAAACACGTACGACTTTTTGGAAAAACATGTACGTGTTTTCCGGAAAACATGATGATGTTTTTATATCACTGATATTCATGTATATATAACTTGATACCTTTGCATGGACTTATTGTGTGTTTTTTCTTCTTGTATTTGTTATTTTGTTGTTCTATCGTTTGTTTATGAATTAAAAATATTTAATTTTGCTTATCTATAATAAAGGATGAAGTCATTTATATATATACTATTAACTTCCTTGACTTTCCTTGTGGTAGGATGCCAAAATGAATCTGAGGAAATCCGTTTGATCAATCAGGCGGAACGCCTGTTTGATGCCTATCCGGATAGCGTAATCACTACATTGGATTCCATTCCGCTCCCGGAAGAGATGAGTCCCCGTCTGATAGCCCGTTGGTGTATGTTGTACGCACGTGCCGCCGATAAAATAGAGGACGAAATGCCTTATACGAACCAGCTTGAGATCGCCTTGAAATACTATCAAAAGAAAAAGATGCGGGAAGAGGAGGCTGAGATCGGCCTTTATCTGGGGCGTTCGTATGTGGAGGATAAGGAGTACGAGAAGGCAATGAGGGCTTACTCCGATGCGCTGGAGGTAGCGTTGGCGATTAAGAACTATAATCGTGCCGGGTATATTTGTAGTTATATGGGGGATTTGTATGAACTGGATGATCGTTATGTGTTAGCTGCAAAAAAATATAAGGAGAGCGGACGGTATTTTCGATTGGCCGGTAATATGAAAAGCTATGTGCGTTCGTTTGTGAATGAGGGAAGGAGTTATATGGATGTTGATTCTAATTATTTAGCTTTAACTATATTGAAGCGAGCAGAAGTGATAATAGATTCCTTGAGAGTAGATGAGGTTAGAAATTATGTATACAATGGTCTAGGTAATATATTTAATGTTTTGGAAAAATATGATTTAGCTGAAAAATATTTATTGAAGAGCATAAAAGAGGATTCGAGTGATACTGCTTCGGATTATTTGACCTTATCAGATCTTGAGCAAAAGCGTGGAAATTTAGAACAAGCGGAAAATTATCTTCAAAAGGCTAATAGTGTATCCATAGATAATGATTTTGTACCGGCTACTATTAGGCACAAGATCG
>OHBO01000977.1_pt1 | contig 10048 bp, 9 predicted proteins | sample 1577431 | NCBI WGS metagenome assembly OHBO01 (sample SAMEA3879544, study PRJEB24766) | human gut metagenome | biome: human-associated habitat; feature: feces | place: USA | collected 1985/1987
TTAAAAAGAGAAAGGGAAAACAATGAGAGCTATTGATGACAGCCAGTTTGAACATGAAGTGTTAAAATCAAAAGGCCTGGTTCTGGTTGATTTTTGGGCGGAATGGTGCGGTCCCTGCCGCCAGCTTGGCCCGGTTCTGGAAGAGGTTTCCAAAGAAATGGGCGAGAAAGTCAAGATTTGCAAGATGAATGTTGACGAAGCGCCGGCGACCGCGGCAAGTTTTGAAATCAGGAGTATTCCGACCCTGTTCCTTTTCAAAGACGGTGAAAAAATTGATTCTAAAGTCGGTTTCAATTCTCAGGCCACAATTGAAGACTGGTTGAATTCACATATGTAATTCTACCGATTAAAATCGGGGATATATAAGCGACATATCATATACCGTGCTGAAAGAGTATTGAGGGAGATTTTCTCCCTCTTTATTTGTGTATAAGGTACCCGGCATATATAGCGGTTTGTTTTTTACGTATTTTGCTTGCCCCATACTGGCCAGTTTTATTCCAATCAGCTTTATTTAGTTCATACCTTCTGCCAAGTGAAGAAAACTGCCAAAACAAAAGGAGACTAATTTGTCTCCTTTTGTTTTTTCCGTGCTTTTTAGTAACCACAACGGAACACATATTTTCGTATGTGAGAGTTATAAGGGAATCGAAATGAGTACCCTCAAGCCTCCTAATTCGCTATCGGTTAATTCAATTTTGCCGCCATGAGAAGTAATGATGTCGCGGGCAATGGACAATCCCAAACCGACTCCGCCGGTTTCTTTGTTACGGGATTCATCCAAGCGATAAAACGCCTTAAATACGTCTTCACGCTTATCGGCCGGAATACCGGGACCATCATCGTCAACGGTTATCTCCAATTTATTATTATTGCTTTCAAGACCGACGGCAATATTTTTGCCATAGGCGAAAGCATTGGAAATAATGTTGGTGACTGCCCTTTTCAAAGCTTGTTCACGCCCCTGAATCGCACTGACCTGATCATTGGTAGAGTAACGTATCATGGCTTTGGTGTTACGGAATTTATTGATAATGCTTAAGATTAGCTCGTTCATATCAATAAACGTATTTTTTTCTCCACCTTCACCGGATACAAATGCCAAATATCCGTCCAGCATCTTTTCCATTTCGCCGATATCATCTATAAATTCCTTATTATCAGGACTTTCCGGCAGCATAGCCAGTTGCAGTTTCATTCTGGTCAACGGTGTTCTTAGGTCATGCGAAACTCCTGCCAGCATCTGCGTCCGTTCGGAAATCTGTTTTTGAATGCGCTCTTTCATTTTGATGAAAGCTATACCGGCCTTTCTTACTTCCGAAGAGCCATAAGGTTTAAACGGTGTATTGATTCCCTTACCGAAATCCTCGGCGACCTGAGCCAATGTGGCAATAGACCGTACCTGGATGCGCAAAAACAGGGTTGCAACAAGAAACAACAGCAGCGATGTTCCGACCATCCATGCGACGAAGCCGAAAATGGATGTACTGAATATATTTTTGGTAGATGCCGTAAAGCGGTATAATCCGTTAGGCGCTTCCACCAATACGATGACATCATCGCGCCCGTTTGCCAAATATACGGTAGTAATGGCATTAGGGAATTTTTGGTGCAGCGAATTTTCCAGAAAACCTGTCACAATTTTGTATTCTTTGCCATAATGAGTATCGGCTTTAACTGCAAGTTGACGCTCTCCGGTTATCAATTCAAATTTTATACCGTAACTGCTTTCGTACAGTTTTTGAATCTCCGGAAGCATATCGGGATTTTGCGATGTCATTTCCACCGCAACCGCAATGTTATTTGACAGATTATCCGACAAGCGGCGGCCGACCTTTTCCCAGTTGCCGTTGAAAAAGGCAATTACCGATACTACCTGAACCAAAATCAGCGGAATAAAAATCATAAGCATGGTTCTGAAAAACAGAGTATTGGGGAATATCTTCAGTTTAAGATACTGCAACACCCTGTCCATTTTTTCCGGAAGTTTTATATGCATTGTTCTCTCCTTGTTTACTTGAAGTCAATTTATTTTGGACTGCTCAATTTTGCTTGAACAGCTTTAATCTACTCTGAAATCAACATATATCCCTTGCCGCGCACCGTTTGCAAATAACGGGGATTTTTAGTGTCGATTTCTATTTTCTTTCGCAGCCTAGTTATCTGTACGTCAACGGTACGAAGATTTTCGGCGACGCCCAATATTTCTGCCAGTTCTTCACGAGTGTGCACTTCTCCCGGCTTTCCGCCCAGAACATTCAGCAGGGTTCTTTCAACCGGCGTAATATGTATTGTTTCTCCGGCAGCTGTTTTAAGTTCGCCTTTTTCCAGATTATACGCTATACCGTGAAATACCAATTTTGACGCAATGTCTTTTTCCCGGGCAGTCCTTTTCAGAATATTGTTAATTCTCAAAACAAGTTCTTTGGGTTCAAACGGCTTGGGAACATAGTCATCCGCACCGGTTTCCAACCCGCTAATCCGATCGGCGGCCTCTCCCATTGCCGTAAGCAATATGACGGGAACCCAATTGCCGCCTTCCCGCAGCCGTTCCAAAAACTCTATTCCGGTTACCTTGGGCATCATAATATCAACAATCAGGATATCAAATAAATATGTTTTTAAAAAGCCTTCGGCTTCCGCAGCATCTTTTGCCGCGGAAACCAGAAATCCCTGCTCCCTCAAATATCGTTGCAGAAGGCTACGCAGGCGGGTATCGTCATCCACCACCAAAATATGTTTTTTGGCCTCCGGCATTGCGGTTTCCTCTATTTTTTCTTTTTAGCCGGAGCCTTCTTGGCTGCCTGTCCGGTTTTGGCTGCCGATTTTGCTTTTGGAGCAGATTTTGCCGCAGTGTTCCGAACCGGTGTACTTTTATTTTCAGCTTTTAGCGCAGAAACTTTTTTTTCCGCTGCCGAAGCTGGCTGGGAAGCTGCCTTTTTCTGTCCGGCTTCCGTTTTTACATAAAGCAGGCTTTTTTCAAAATACTGGTATCCCGTGATGAATGTCAGTATTCCGGCAACCCACAGCAAAACCTCACCGGTTTCACCCCATATCCACCATCCTTTGAAGAAAATCATTGCCAGCGCCGTCATCTGAAAGCCCGTCTTCCATTTAGCCAAACGAGTTACAGGCAGTCCGACATTTACTTCGCGCAAGAACTCCCGCAAGCCGGAGACCAGCAATTCACGGCATAAAATAACAAATACGGGGATATAGCTGATTTCATGAATCATGCCGGGCTTTGCCAAAATAACGACAAGTGCCGTTGCTACCAAGAGTTTATCAGCAATCGGATCCAGCAAACGCCCGAATGCAGAAACTTCCCCACGGTCGCGGGCAAGTTTGCCGTCATAATAGTCCGTTATTGATGCCGCAATAAACAAAACGCCGGCAATATAGTTAAAAAAGCTGCACTCAAAATAAACCGACAAGAAAATCAGCGGGATAACCGCAATTCTCGAAATCGTAAGCAAATTCGGCAAATTATACACGACACTCTTCCTTTCCAATAATTTTACGTTCTTTTTGTGGTTTATCATAACCTTTATTTTTATTTATGGAAGTAATTATATATGTTTTCAGCTGTTTTTTTATTGATTCCAACAACTTTGGCGATATCTTCAACCGATGCATCTTTTATGGCGGCAACAGAACCGAAGTGATTTAACAAATCTTTTTTCCGTTTGGCTCCGATGCCTTCAATATCGTCCAGACTGGATTTTGTCATTGATTTTGCCCGCCGTTTACGGTGTGTTCCGATGGCAAAGCGATGCGCTTCATCACGCAGCGTTTGCAGATAAAAGGCTATTGACGAACGATACGGCAAAGCAAAGCTTTCTTTGCCGAGCTGATGATAGAACTCCTTACCGGCATTTCGGTCTACACCTTTGGAAATAGCTATTATCGAGATGCCGCTTAAATCATATCCGCTCAAACTTTCGTGTACGGCATGCAGCTGCCCGAGACCTCCGTCAAGCAAGATGACGTCGGGGCGGTTGTCCGGCGCCATACGGTCAAAGCGCCGTTTCAGCACTTCTTTCATCATGGCAAAGTCGTCATTGGTAATTGTCCGGTCTTTAATATTAAACGTCCGATACGACTTCTTGTCAAAGCCTTCCGGCGTAGCGACAACCATGGCCCCGACGGCATAGGTTCCCTGATTATGCGAGTTGTCATAAATTTCTATCCGCTCGGGCAATTTCGGCAAATCAAAACAATGGCGCATTTCTTCCAAATTAGCCTTTATGCTTCGATTTTCTGCCAGTTTGCGCTCAATAGCGGCCAAGGCATTTTTTTTGGCATTCTCAACCAGCTTATATTTATCCCCTTTGCTGAAAGTACGGATTTTTACTCCCAAGGCATCTTCAAGCAGTTCGGCATTATCCAGATTTTCCGATACAAAAATTTCTTTAGGAGCCAAATGGTTTGCGTAAAACGTACTTAAAAAAGCATCTAAAACTTCAGCTGCTGACGCTTCCTCCGCCCTTTTTACAAAGTATGGGGCATTGCCGCAATTCTGGCCGCCACGAATAAAAAAGACTTCTATGCAGAACCAGTCCTCTTTCAAAGCAATGCCTATGATATCAACCGATTTCAACCCGGAATATTCCAAGTTGGCGTGGGTTTGGATGCCCGTCAAAGCTTTTATCCGTTCCCTGAGAACAATCGCCTGTTCAAAATCTTCATTGTCGCTTGCCTGCTGCATTTTGCGCGACAGTTCCTCCTGAATTGACGTATTTTTCCCCTCTAAAAAAGCGATAACTTCCTTTACAAGCTGCGCATAATCTTCTTGACTGATTTTGCCGACGCAAGGACCGCTGCAGCGTTTTATCTGATATAGCAGACAGGGACGCTCACGATTGTGAAAAACATTGTCCCGACAGCTTCTCAGCATAAAAATTTTCTGAATAACATCCATCACTTCGTTTACCGCCGTTGCACTGGCATACGGCCCGAAATACCGGCACTGGCCGCTGCGATTGCCGCGAAACTTGCGCAAGGCCGGATACTCATCATGCAAATTCAGCATCAAATGGGGATAGGACTTGTCGTCCTTGAGCAGGATATTGTATTTCGGATGCAGCTTTTTTATCAGTTCATTTTCAACAATAAGCGCTCGGTTTTCATTTTCAACAATAATGAACTCCATTTTGCGCACTTCGGCCACCATTCGCTGCAAACGAATCGTCAATTGTTCTATCCGCGTATATGCCACAATGCGTTTTTTTATATTTTTTGCCTTACCGACATACAAAACCGCACCGTTTTCATCAAGCATACGGTACACTCCGGGAGTTTCCGGCGCAACCTTGACATTTTCACGAAGGACTTTCAGCCCCAATTTGATATCAAACATCTTTAATCAGCATACTCCCACGTTTTACCGTTATAGCGGCAATCATGCTTTTGGTACTCGGGTTTTAAAATATAAATGTCCCCTATTCCGCTATACTCGTAATATAAGTCAATAAGTGCCGTATCCAAACGGTGCGCCGGTATCTTTTTACCACGCTGTTCCCAATATGTATCCCAGTATATTCCGGCGGAAATAATCTTGGGTCTTTGGGTACGAATCAACTCATTCAGATTATCCCGCGGCCGTATGCCTGTTTTTTCGCCCAAAACATCTATCTGACCTAAAAGAACTGAATAATATCCGGCATCTTTGGCTTTCAGGTTATATACGGAATAATAACCGTTCAAAGCATAGTCACACGGCGTCAGATTATAGAATGCATATTCATGTCCGTTCTGATATTTGTGGTTCGGCAGTTCCTTTTTGTATGTCATTTCATAATTGTAATATGCAGAAAACAACAGGTATATGATGCCGGCCACAGCCCACACCTTGCGTCCGACGGGAATTTTATCCAGAAACATCACCGTCAGCATCATTGCCAATATCAGCCAAAAGATGCTGTAGTGCAAAAATGCCGAAAAATAGAACATTCGCAGCAATGCCTCTTCGACAAACATAAAGCTTATCATTCTTTCAACTGCATTTCCTCTCCAGACAAAATATGCAGCAGCAATGCTTCCCAACGGAACAAATATGTAAAATTCAAAATACTCCCGCGGCGGAAAAGTTATCCGGTTATGTTCAAAGATATCCGGAATACGGGCATTAAACGGGAAATTTGCATACCAATACACCGAAAGAGCATCATTATAATACAAATATGCGGCAAATACGGCAAAAAGCAACACAGGCAAAATGCATGCCTGCAAAAAATCTTTTCCGCCAATGCTTCCTTTAAAAAGCCAGTACAGCACAAATAAGCCAGGGACGATTAAATTTAAAAGCACTTTCTGCGTAAACATGAAGGCCAGGAAAAAACACAGAAACGACATGACCAAAAGCCACAGCGCTTTTTCCCGCACATAGCGACATAAACACAGTATCCCGGCGAAAAGGCAAAGATACATAAACGTATCCGGCCGGAAATTCAGCGCCCATAACACGGAATATGACGTTACCACACAAGCGGCCAAAAACAGCGCCGAAATTTTCTTTCCGCCATTTACGAGCATAATCCGACACTGAAAATACACCATCAGGCAAACAGCCAATATGCTGAAAATATTAAATATGGAAAAAATCATAAACTGATTTATCAGCAGAGCGACGAACGGCGCTGCCAAATACCACGTTAACGGATTGTGATGCTGAAAAAAATCCCTGTAGGGCACATATCCCTGCCATATCAGCCAAGAACTGTGCAAATGTTCTACATTATCGCCGTTAGCTTTGGCTATTATACCATAAACAAAACAGGCAGCAATAGTTGCACAGATAATATATAGCCATAAGAATTTTGTTAATATCTTATCCTGCATAACGCCACTCTCCCCTGTTTTTATCGTATATACAGTTTTTACCCTGATATTCGTATTTTAGCAAATATAAGCCCTGAAACGGCGTCGGCAGGTAATAACGACCTATAATTTCCGGAGATATCTGCTGTACAGGGACATTTCTGCCGCGATTTAGATAATAATTATTCCAATAGATGCCGCTGCTGACTAACTTTGGCTTATATTGCATTACAAGCTTATTCAAATCCGGTTTCAGGGCAATGCCCGTTTCTTCTCCCGCAATATCCACGTGTCCCAGCAAAGACCAGTAATAATGCGGATCTTTGCTGATGATTGACTGATTACTTAAAAAGCTGCTGATAACATAATCGCATGGTGTTACGTTAGCTGAAACATATCTGGCAAAACTCCGGTCTGTCGTCCGCGCAGACAAATAGCGCGGCTCGGAAATAGCTGCATAAGCTGCGGCCACAATCAAAAGCACCCAGACCGTCCAAAAATGTTTATGCATCGCCCGTTCAATCAGGACACTGTTCAGACAAGCGGCAAAAGCCATAAACGGAAGCATATAATAAGGAGCTATGGCAAAATAAAAACAGCGCTGAAACAGCTCTAAAACAAACAAAAGCGCAATTGTCCTGTATATTATTCCATGTTTTTGCCATTGGGTTGCAATACTTAACAACGCCAATCCGCCTGACAGAAAAAATACCGGATAGTCAATTACATCTATCTTCCTATCGCCATAATAGGCCTGCATTTTAACATTAAAAACAAAATTCGACTGCCAGTAAATATCTAAAACATTTCCATAATATAACAACGCAATAAAAAACAACAATCCGACTACAGGAATAAGCAAAGCATACCACATATCGGAGATACAATCTTTTTCCCTACGGTTTGCCAACAGAAAAATAAGACCGAGCGGTGCCAAAACAGTCAGGATTTTCTGAGTAAAAAGAAAAGCCACAAAAAATGAAACAAAAGACAGAACAAGTGCCGGCAGACGTTTGTTTTCCCAATAAGTAAAGAGAAAATACAATCCCACCGCAAGTGACAGCGCCATAAAGGTATCCGGATTATAATTAAAACAATATATATAATAGTATGGCGGACATAAAACCAATAAACTTAGCAAAGCGGCATATCGGGAAGCAAAAAAACGAGTACAAATTTTATATACGACGAAAAGAAAGGCGAATCCGGCACTGAGAGCCATGGCATGTGCCGCGTCCAAAATCTGTAAGGCATTGCCTCCAAACAGCCTGATTACAGGCGCAAACAAGTACCACAAAAGAGGATTATGATGCTGAAAAAAATCTCTATAAGGAACTTCTCCGTAAGCGATGAGCCATGTCGCATGGATATGCTCGACGTTATCCCCGTTTCCGGTTTCAGTAAAAAAAACGGTCCAGGCTGCAAAACCAATCCCGAAAGCAATCAACAGCCATATTGCCGCTTGGGCAAACAACCGGGGAAAAATGTTTTTTTCGCATTCTGTGTTCATCCTGACCGTTCCTTATCTGATTGCAGGAACAGCCGGTAACGATTTATCCGCCTGTCTCCCGCACAATAGCAGCCTTGCCTGACAAATTTCCGTTTTCATACGTTATCCGGTTTTATTACTGTCGACTTAATTGTAATTGCTTAAGGTTAAAAAGTTTCTAACTTTATATCCTTTTATCCTTACTGCGACAATATGATGATATGGGGCATTTTTCGCATTCGGGGCGCTGCGCCTTGCAGATATAACGTCCAAACAAAACCAGCCAGTGATTGGCATTGATAACATATTTATCAGGCAAAACTTTTAGCAAATCCTGTTCTACCGCAAGCGGCGTTTTCCCTTGGCTGAAATCAAGCCGGTGAGAAATACGCATCACGTGGGTATCTACGGCTAAAGCCGGTTTATGATACCAGACATTTAAAACGACGTTTGCCGTTTTTCTTCCTACTCCGGCCAAAGTTTCCAAGTCTTCGCGGAGCTCAGGCACCTCACCGCCAAAACGCTCAAGCAAGTCCTTACTCATTGATATAATGTTTTTGGCTTTATTGTTAAACAGTCCAATGGTGCGAATATATGAAATCAGTTTCTGTTCGCCCAATTCGACCATTTTCTGCGGCGTATCCGCTACCTTAAACAGTTCTGCCGTAGCCCGATTAACGCCTTTGTCCGTCGTTTGCGCCGACAGAACCACAGCAACCAGAAGCGTATAAGCATTGCTGTAATTTAATTCACATCGGGGATTAGGGTCATCCCGATTGAATATCTCCATTATTTCTAAAATTTCAGACTTTTTTCGCATAAAAACCATCCTTGATGTTTTTGCCTGTCAGGCTTTTACACCGCCGGCTCCGGCTGCTTTCGGCGCATCTGCATCAAGCGGCCAGCGCGGACGAGGCTTGAAATCCAGCGGGCTGACAAAGCCTTTACGAAAACGCTCCAATCCTGCCCAAGCAATCATAACACCGTTATCCGTACAAAAGCGAATCGGCGGCGCGGCAAATATCAACCCATTGTCATCAGCCAGTTTCTGTAATTTTGCCCGAAGATACGTATTAGAAGCGACTCCGCCGGAAACGACAATATTTCTGCCTGACGGATATTTCTGCTTGAAATATGCGACTGCTTTTCCAAGTTTCCGACACAGGCATTCCGTTGCGGTGTATTGGAAACAAGCGCAGATATCGGCTATATCCTGCTTAGGAATGTAGGCATGAGCAATTTCTCCGTCCGGCGAATATGTTTCAACAATTTTGCGTACTGCCGTTTTTAAACCGGAAAACGACAAATTACAATCCGGCGTACCGATAAGCGGGCGCGGCAGCGTAAACCTGGTTTCATCTCCGGTTGCTGCCAATTTTTCCACCGCAGGCCCTCCCGGATAGCCCAGGCCAAGCATTTTCGCCACTTTATCAAACGCTTCTCCTACAGCATCATCAATCGTTGTTCCCAACCGCTCATACTGCCCAACGTCTTTTACTACCAAAATCTGGCAATGCCCGCCGGACACCAGCAACAGCAAATAAGGGAATGTTACATCGTTACTGATGCGGGCAGCGAGAGCATGCCCTTCCAAATGATTAACGGCGACAAAAGGCTTATCTAGCGCGACAGACAGGGCTTTGGCCGTCATAACGCCGACAACCACGCCGCCGATGAGCCCCGGCCCTGACGCCGCGGCAACAGCGTCTATATCTTTCAACGTCAGCCCGGTTTTGGCAA
>OHBO01000979.1_pt1 | contig 10025 bp, 10 predicted proteins | sample 1577431 | NCBI WGS metagenome assembly OHBO01 (sample SAMEA3879544, study PRJEB24766) | human gut metagenome | biome: human-associated habitat; feature: feces | place: USA | collected 1985/1987
CCAGATAATCCCGTACCAGACGCCACCCTGTTCCGATTCCGTCACGGCAGAGCGTTCCGTCCTGTCCCAGATAGGTTCCGCCCTGCCATTGAAAATCCAGGATCTCGTAGGCATCTGAAGAAAGTCCCAGCTGTCGAAGCAGCTCAGACTCACAGCCCTCCAGCTTTGGTTTTTCTTCCTGAAAAGGTACCAGAAACTCTCCCAGGCGGTAATAATCGGAATGATAGCGGTGGAAGGTAACAGGAAAAGAAAAATCCTCCAGCCATCGCTCTCCTGTAACCCTCTGTTCTGCTGCACGGCACAAGACTGTCTCTGTCCCCTGCTCTGTCTTTACCTGAACTTCTATGGTTTCCGGAAAATCCATCCCCTCCTCCAGCTGCGTATATTCCAGCTTTTTTTCGATGGTTTCCTTCCCGCCTTCCTGTATCTCTGCCCGAACAGTCAGACAGCCTACAATCATCATCTGAATCAAAACCAGCCCCACCCAAATCATGATCTGAATACAGCTTGTCCGCATTTTTTCATCATATTGCTTTTCTCTCCAAAAACTCTTCATTCCCTCTCCTTTTCCGGCCGCAAAAATCCATCGGAATTTTCCCTGCAGCAAGATCAGAGCTTGTCATGCCCCATTTTGCCGCATGGCATTCTTACAGGCCTTTTCTGAAATTATTTCCTGATGCAGCTGTCTAAAGCGGAACTTTGTCCTGAGCTACTGTTTTTTATGGGATTCTTCCGGATCCAGAACAGATCCGTAATTCAAAATTCTTACAGAAACTTTTGATAGATTATTTCGATTTTTCTTTTGTGTGAAAGCAAACTGCCGGCTTTCGATTTTTCTTTCCGGGATGGCTTCTGAAGCGGCAGACACATCCTGTCTGCAGGGACTGTGCTGAGGCAAAGAATTCGCAGAGCTTCCATCTCCCCCTCAGCGCAAGTTATCTTTTTCTATACCTCATAAACAAAATGAAACAGCTGACGAAATTCCTGATAAGCAGTTGTATCCTCCAGCTCCTTCAGTCCCTCCAGCATTCCGGCCATATACCACTGATGGCACTCCCGGCGTTTTTCATTAAAGCGCTGCCACACCTGTTCTCCTTCTGCCATATAATCCCGGGCCGTGCTTCGCATATTGCTAAGCTTGTCTCCAAGCACAAGAATCTTTTCTTCTCTGGAGGCTGTCTTTAAATGTTCAATCGCCGCCTGCTTGCGCTCTCTCCAGGAAAGGGATTTATCCTCCGTCTCAGCAGAAACCAGAGCCAAAACCCGGCCTCCAAATTCTTCCTCCAGCTGCTCTGCCGTCACTGCGGTGTCCTCCAGGACATCATGGAGATAAGCCGCAGCAATCACTTCCTCATCCTCCGTCATCTGAGCCACAATCACAGCTGCCTCCATGGGATGATAAATATAGGGAATCCGGCTTCCTTTCCGGACTGCTCCCTCGTGTGCCTTTGCCGCAAACTCTGCTGCCTTCCGTATCATATCTGTTCCTTTCACAAAGTCTGCAGTCAGCTACAGACTACCGTTCTCTTCCTGATTTCATCATACCATAACCACCTCCTTCTGAAAAGGTCTCTTCGCTAAAACCGCCGAAAAAACCAATGGCAGATGCAGAAAAGTAAGAAAATGTTCACTTGTAAATCCCCGGCTTTTCTGCTATGCTTATGGACAGAAAATATTGTATGCAAAGGAGCTGTCATGGAACATTATCATCAGTCATCTTACCGGCGATCCGGCAGACACAAGCAGAAGCCTGCCAGCGAGTGGCCGCATATTCTGCTGTTTTACATATTGCCATTTCTTGTATTTAACGCCATAGTTTTTTACCTTGTGACAGCCAAGCCCAAATTTGAGCTGACTGTAGAAGATACCAGCGATTATCAGACTACCACTGCCACCCTTACCATGAAGTCCTGGCTTCCCACCAAATCCATTGTCATGGAGCTGGATGGTGAAAATTTGGAACTGACAAAAGGCAAAAAGCGGACCTATACCACCACCCTTCACAGAAATGGTTCTCTCCAGGCTATTGTTACCAATTTTAACGGAATGCCTGAGGACAATATCAAATATGTGAATATTCTGGATGACACGCCTCCCACCTTTTCTGCCTCTCATGTAGAAGACGGCGTACTGACCGTAACTCTGACTGACAGTCAGGCCGGTATTAATTATGATTCCGTTTATGCGCTGAATTCCGCAGGTGAACGTGTTCTTCCTCTGGTTACAAACCGGGATCTGAATACCTTTTCCTTTACTATGGATTCTGCCGGACTTCGTATTTTCGTACAGGATATGGCTGGCAATGAGGCGCAGGGTTCCTTTACCTCCCACAAAGAAAACGGCAGCGAGGTTCTCGACATCACACCAGAGCAGGAGGCAGAAGAAGGCAGTGAGGAAACCACTTCTGCTGCCGCTGAAGCCACACAGGCCGCTTCTGAAAGCAGTAAAAAGGAAAGCTCATCTACAGAAGAATCTACATCAAAAGCAAAAATTACCATCCAGTAAATCCTGCATTTGGTCAGGCTTTACCTTCCGGTGCAGATGCTGTTTCTGACAGTCTCTGCACCTTTTTCTGTCTTAGGTTCCATTCTCCTATGACAGAAAACAGCTTCTTCAAAATTCAAATTTTTTGTAACAGTTCAGCCTTGCGGGGATTCAGTCAGGAAAACTCGTTGAAAGTTTGCTTTCATAAGAGTTTTAATGCCTAAATCCACATACGGCAAACGCCTAAGGCTTCTTGTCCGCTGTAAGCGGGCAAGAAGATGCAAGGCTGAACTGTTACAATTTTTTTCCATGCAGCCCCGTTTTTTTAACATTTTATTCGTATTCTATAGGAAAAGGGAGATTTTGCCTATGAATCAAGAACACCAGATCGTCCGCCAGGTTCAGAAGGCCCAGGGCGACAGCCGTGCTGCTGACCAGCTGATTCGCCAGTACCTTCCATTTATCAAATCAGAAACTGCCCGCTTTCTGAAACGCCCGCCGGATGAAAACCAGGATGAACTGAATATTGCCATGTTTGCCTTCTATGAATCCATTCTCTCTTATCGGACAGAAAAGGGAGCATTCTTTACGCTGGCTTCCACTGCTATTCGAAACCGGCTGATTGATTATGCCCGAAAAGAACAGCGGCATAAATCCCTTCTCTCTCTGGATCTGCCATCCTCTCAGGATGACAGCCGCTCCCTTGGAGAACAGCTTCCGGATCGTTCTGACAAAATGAACGAGGTTCTTCAGATAACAGCGGCCCGCACAGAAATCGAAGAATTTTCTCATCAACTGGAGTCCTTTGGGCTTACACTGTCTGACATTGCTGATAACTGCCCCAGACAGGAACGAACCATGGATGCCTGCATGAAGGTGCTGGATTATGCGAAATCCCAGCCTCAGCTTTTGGTCCAGATGATTCACAGCAAAAAACTGCCTCTGGCTCAGCTGGCTGCCGGTTCCGGAACAGAGCGAAAAACCCTGGAACGGCACCGGAAATATCTCGTTGCTATTCTTCTGGCCTACACCAATGGTTTTGAAATCATCCGAGGACATCTGCAGTTTATGAAACGAAAGGAGAAACCGCTATGACTTATCTTGTAATGGAATGCCATCCCGGATACGCTGTAGTTTTGGATCAGACAGGACGATTTCTGAAGGTTGCCAATCTGAATTATCAGGTCGGGGAAACGGTATCCTTCGTTATAGAATGTACTGCAGAAGAGGAGCCCATCACAATAAAATCCCTGCGCAGACGCCGAATGCTTCTCTCCGCTGCCTCTCTGGCTGCATGTTTCTTCCTGGCTGTTCTGGGAACCTGGCATGTCTGTCTGACCCCCTATGGAGCTGTCCGAATTCAAATCAATCCTGATCTGAAGCTGACCGTCAACCGGCTTGACTATGTTATTTCTGCAGATGGTCTCAATGATGATGGTCTGCGGCTTCTTGACGGCTGCCAGTTTCGAGGACAAAAGCTGGAACAGGCTTCTGACGAGCTGGCAGACAGAGCCATGGAAATGGGTTATCTGAAGGAAGGCGGACAGATTTTTCTGACTCTGGAATCCTCTCATGAAAACTGGATCGCCAAAACAGAGGATCGCCTTCTGACCGAACTGGAAAACCATCTGAATGATACGGTATCTGTCACTGTATCTGCTGCATCCGAAGCACCTGTATCCGCAGAGCCCCTCCCCACAGGTTCACTTCCCGATGCTCCTGTCCTCCCCAGCGCTCCTGACGATACGCCTCTCTCCGAAATCTCCAAATTTCAGGAAATAGATGAGGAGGACGATGATTCTGAAGACGAAGGCGACGAGGGCGCTCTTAATGAGGATGACGAAGACGACAGCGAGGACACGTCCGAAGGGAAGGACGATGACAGCGAGAATGCAGCAGACAGGCAAGATGATGACAGCGAGCGGGATACCGATGACAATGACCTGGACGAACACAGCCCGCGGCTGGATACAAACGATGATGCTGAGCATACAGATGATCACAATGATAATGACGAGGATGAGCATGACGGCAATGACAGTAGCAGTGATGAGGACGGCGAGGAGCATGACACCGACAACAGCAGTGATGAGGACAGCAATGATAACGATGACGACTGAGTCTTTCTCCCTGCCGAATTGATTTCGGCAGGGATTTTCTGTTTTATAAGTCCCCTTATCTGCAAATGAAAATGGCTTAATAAATCTCAGCAATTATGACCTTTTCGCTGCAAACGCGCCCTGCTGCAGGCGGAGTCACCAGCAAACAAGTTTTTTGCATCCAAACAGCACTTCCTGATTTTATTCTGAAATTTTAAAACTTAGTCTGGTATCAATCTGACGAACTGCCAAAGATTTCTTTCAATCAAAGACTCTCTTCTGAAGATGAATTCAGAATATCATATTTTATCATCTGCCGCAAGCCATGAACAGTAAAAAAATTTTCAAATTTTTTCTCTAACCCCGGTTTTCCATTTTCTCTTCCGTATCCTATCTTTGAAAACAATAAAAATAACATATATTTCTGAAAGGAGATGCTCTTTATGAAAAAAAATTTAGTTTCCAGTATGTTATCTGCTGCCATGGTTCTTTCTCTGGCTGCTTCTATGACCAGCCACGCATCTGCATCCGCACTTCTGAAACAGGATGCTTCCGTTGTTACAGATAAAACTGTCAAAACCGGAACCCTTCTAATCAGCGTTAATCCTGAAATCAAAATGGATTACAACTATAAGGGACGCGTTCTGAAGCTGAGTGGCATGAACGAAAGCGGACGCGCCGTTGTCCGTGATATGAAAAATTATCAGTACGATCCCTGTGACGAGGTTATGGAGGATCTGATCCGGGAAATCTATGAAGATGGATATTTTGATACACAAAAGAATCATCCTGCAAAAAACCTTCTTATTAAGCTGGAAGCAGGCTCTAAGACTCCCGACAGTCAGTTTCTGGAAGATGTGGCAGACAGCGCCCGTTATACTTTGAAGGACTGCGGACTCAAATCCAGCACTGTTACAGTAAATACCTCTGATCTGGATAATAAAGGACGCATTGGCATTCAGAAAGCCCGTGAACTTGCTCTTGCCCATGCCGGTCTGAAAGATGCCGTTTTCAGCGAAGGCGAATACGATCTGGACGACGGCATTTATGAGCTGGAATTCACTGCCGGCGGAATCGAATACGAATACGAAGTCAACGCTTTCACCGGAAAAATCACAGCAGCTGACCGGGAACGCAACGATGACTGGGATGCCTGGAATGATGACGACCATGACGATGATGACCGCTTCGATGACGACCGCTTCGATGACGACCATGACGATGATGACCGCGATGACGATTAATACCTGATTCGCGTTATCATAAATTTTTCGGCACACCTTGCTGATAGCTTTGATTGAACTGTTACGAATGTGCCGGACGCACTCACAGAGGCAGATTTATTCTTCCGTAAGTGCTCGTTCCGCAGAGCGTTTTTATTTCACAGGACATAATCTCCTATGAAAAGAGAAAAGACCTGACAGACATCCCCCCTGTCAGGCCTTTCTTCTTTACAAAAAACAGCTATTCTTCCTTATCACATCGTCCATACGTCTGTGCCATATCCCGGCACCGTTTAAGAAGATCCTCTGTAAAATCCTCCTCAGTCATACGCCACCGCCAGTTTTTACCCAAGGTAGACGGCTCATTAATTCTGGCCCAGCCGCCAAGCCCCAGGTAATCCTGAACAGGAATCACAGCAATCCGCGCTGCGCTCTGAAGAGCCAGACGAATATAATCCCAGTGAATCTCTCCCTGAGGAGTCCTCTCATTTCCCAGATACCGAACTGCGAAAGCTTTTGCTGCCGGATCCAGAGTTCTGTACCACTCCTGGAGAGTCGTATTGTCATGGGTTCCTGTATAAACGACACAATTTACCGGGTATTTATGAGGCAAATAAGTGCTGTCTTCCGACTCGTCAAAGGCAAATTCCAACACCTTCATTCCAGGATACCCCGTTTTCTCTACCAGCTTTAACACAGACGGTGTCAAAAATCCCAGATCCTCTGCAATAATATCGGGATTTCCAAATTTCTTTTTCAGAACCCGGAACAAATCATATCCCGGTCCTTTTTCCCAATGGCCGAATTCTGCTGTTTGATCTCCTGCTGGAATCGAATAATATTCATCAAATCCCCGGAAATGATCTACCCGGACAACATCATAAAGTCCAAAGCTGTATTCCATCCGCTTCAGCCACCAGCGGTACTTTGTCTTTTTATGATAATCCCAGCGATACAGAGGATTGCCCCAAAGCTGTCCCGTAGCCGAAAATGCATCTGGCGGACATCCTGCCACAGCAGACGGGCGCCGTTCCTGGTCAAACTGAAACAGCTCAGGATGCGCCCAGCTGTCTGCCCCATCAAAGGCCACATAAATAGGAATATCTCCAATAATCCGGATTCCCTGACTGTTGGCATACCGCTTTAGCCGCTTCCACTGCTTCTGAAATACATACTGTAAAAAGGCATAAAATAAAATTTCATTTTGCAGCTTTTCCCGATAATGGCGAACTGCGCTTTCCTTTCTCAGGCGGATATCCTCATCCCATTCACTCCAGCTTTTTCCTCCAAATTCATTTTTCACTGCCATATAAAAGCAGTATTCCAGAGTCTCATCAGAAAGCTTTTTTGAAAAAATATGTTCCATCTGCTTTTCATCATATCCGGCCTGAAACTGGCGCTCTCTCCACCGTTCAAATGCCCTGCGCAGTACAGGGAAACGGTTCCGGTACAGCTTCTCATAATCAATATCCCTGGGATTGTCCCCAAAATCCGCCTGGTCACATTCCTCCCTGGTCAGCAGCCCTTTTTGAATCAAGTCCTCCAGATCAATCAGATAGGGATTGCCTGCAAACGCACTAAAGGACTGATAGGGAGAATCCCCATACCCGGTAGGTCCCAGCGGCAGAATCTGCCAGTACTGCTGCCCAGCCTCCTTCAGCTGATCCACAAAATGATAGGCCTCTCTGGAAAAGCATCCAATCCCGTACCTTGACGGAAGAGCACTGACTGGCAAAAGCATTCCGCATTCCCGTTTCATTCTGTTCTTTTTCATATTCATCCTCCTCCTGAAATTTGCCCTTAAATTGTAACAGTTCAGCCTAAAGCTTCTTGCCCGCTGTTACCTTAAATTCTTTTCGCCCGTTTTTCAAATCCGCGGAATCTCCACAGAAATACAGCCATACGGAAAATCCAGTCAATAAACATTCCACACCATACTCCCATAATTCCAAAACCAAAGCCCCGTACAAGCAAATACGCAAAGCCGATCCGGAACACCCACATGGAAAATACGGAAACCATCATCGTAAACCGCGCATCCATGCCAGCCCGCAGCGTGTTGGGAAGCGCAAACGCCGGAGGCCACACTGTCATTGCAAAGCAGTGAACCAGTATCAGCTCCTCAGCCATGCCCGCCGCCTCCGGGGACAGATGATAAAAGCCCACAATCGCCCCGCGGCCCAGAGCCATTGCCGTACACACAGCCAGCAAAATACCGTAGTTTACAGCCAAAAGCTTTTTTGTATACGTTTTTGCCTGCTTCACCTCTCCGGCGCCCACACACTGTCCTACAATAGTAATCAGCCCCAACCCCAGAGCATTTCCGGCAAGATACTGCAGAGTCACCAGATTATTTGCTACTGCAAAGCCTGCAATAGAAGCCGTTCCCAAGGTGGAAACCAGACTCTGCAGCATCAGCTTTCCAAACTGAAACATTCCGTTTTCCAGACCGCTGGGAATTCCCACAGTCAGAATACTCCGAATCATATCCTTTTCCGGACGCAGCTGAGAAATACCGGTAATCCGAATCACATTATCCGGATGACGCACCAGAATCATCATCAAAACTGCCGCTGTTATTCGGGAAATCAACGTGGGAATGGCAACGCCCTCTACCCCCATATGAAGACCATAGATACAAACAGCATTTCCTGCAACATTTATCCCATTCATAATCATAGATGCCATCATCGACACCCTGGAATTTCCCATAGAACGAAACAGCGCTGCACAGGAATTATACAAAGCCAAAAAAGGATAAGACAGAGCCGTCAGCCAGAAATATGTGGCTGCGTTATCCATAACCGCCGCCTCTGCCTGACCAAATATCAGATAAAGCAGACTCCTGTTTCCAATTAACGCCACTGCTGTAAACAGAAATGACACGCCTGCTGTAATTAATACCAGCTGTCCCGCAGCCCGACATGCCATGTCTGACCTGTGCTTGCCAATATACTGGGAACACACTACAGCGCCTCCGGTTGCCAGGGCTGCCAGCAGCTGAATAATCAGCAGACTGACTGAGTCCACCAGAGCAACTCCGGATACAGCAGCTTCTCCTACAGCAGCTACCATCATGACATCTACCATTCCGACTAATACCGCCAGAATCTGTTCCACAATCAGCGGACCCAGAAGCCGAAACAGATCTTTTCTGGAAAAAATCATTCTTCTCACCTCAAAATTGTAACCGTTCAGCCATGCAGCCTTTTCAAAACCTCCTATGTCGGGTATACTACAACCATCAACACCAGAAAAAGGAGGTATTTTGCATGAACCCAATGAAGCTTCTTCAACTGAAATCAGCCTGGGATCGGGTAAAAGCCAATCATCCCAAATTCCCGAAATATCTGTCTGCTGTCCGTCAGAAGGCGATCCGGGAAGGCACTGTAATCGAGTTTAAAGTAACCACTCCCGAAGGCGAAGAGCTCTCCGCCAATCTCCGGCTGAAGGAAGACGATATTGCTCTGTTTCAGGAAATAACGGAGCTGTTTCAGTAACCCTTTCCTTAAAGCTCCCTGCCGCATTTCGGACAGAACTGGTAATCCTCTTCTGTCTCAAATCCGCAGGAAGCGCAGCGCTTTCTCCCGCTCTGGAGCATTGCCGGACTGTCTGGAATGATATTCTCCGGCAGAGAGGTTATCTCTCCTCTCTGAATTTTTCTTCCCAGCTCTGCATCCAGCTCCACTGAGGCATTGCAGCAGGTGGTTCGCACATAATAGCGGCGTCCCCATTTTAACACCGGAATAAAAAACAGACTCAGATATGAGTACACCATATACACTTCCAAATGTCCGTAACGGCCACAGCGTCCGCAGACAATCAGCTGATCAAAATTCAGCTTTTTCTGCCCCTGACTGACACCCATAATAAAAAACATGGCGTTTTCCCTTCTTTCGTTTCTTTTATCCCAAAACAATCAGCCGCGCCACAGCAACCGGATTATCCTCCGGGAATGCCTGCAGACACACCATAATATCCTGCACCAGCTTCCTCTCCACACCAAGAGCTCCTGCAATCTGATCTGCGGTATTTCCATGCCCGGAAAGAGCCGTCACCTGACGTACCAGCTCTGCCATTTCCTCCAGACGGGCGCCTGTCTCAGCTGCTGTATTCAGCCCTGGGGCTTTCTCCTGTTTTTCGGAATCCTCTTCCAGAAAATCCTCCAGCTTCCATTTTTTTCCTTCCTCCTGGCTGTAAAAATCCTCTGAAAGCTCCC
>OHBO01000981.1_pt1 | contig 10017 bp, 10 predicted proteins | sample 1577431 | NCBI WGS metagenome assembly OHBO01 (sample SAMEA3879544, study PRJEB24766) | human gut metagenome | biome: human-associated habitat; feature: feces | place: USA | collected 1985/1987
TACCGTCAGACATTATTGAATTGCAGCCACGGGGTATTCCTTCAATACGGACATATTTTTTGCCTTTGAGCATGTACTCCGCACAGTTTCGCGGGGTAAACCCGGTATCTCGGGCGTCAAGTTCCACCGAATCGAAAGTATAGGTTTTGCCGGTGGTTTTAAGGGCGTTTTTCTGGTACTGAACCTCTAATTCCTGACTAACATCTTTAGGCGCCACGGTTTGCGGATAGGCCCCGTATTCGCAGATTTGTACCGTCTTGCCATTAGGCAGCGTCAGCGTTCTCACGTTGTCCGGGCAAATTTTGGATGTTACAGAGGCCAGCATTGCCGGACGACCGGCAATTTCTCGTTTATTAGGGATATGGGAATACTTGGAACCCTTATAGACGGTACAGACATGTTTAAATGAGGAAGACGCCAACCAGACACACCCGGAAGTAACGCCGGCAATGTCTTTAGTACCACCACAACCTGTCCCCAGAGCAATGGCAACATCCGAAATGCCTACGGCGGTGCCATACGCCTGTATCACTTCCAACGCATTGTCGTCCCAAATGTCTTCTTCCCTCAAAAACGTTACTTCCATTTTCCACCCCGCTATATGTCGCCCTTTTATGCCTTATATGAACAATTTATCATATTTTCAGCCCATTGGCAAGCCGTTTTTTGCCGGACGATTCTCCAAGATCACATTTTTCTCCTCAAAAAAACGGCAGCCTTTCCGCTGCCGTTCCCGTTCCCTTTTACCAAAATACGTCGGTTAAATCTCGCCGACATACATTCCCATATCAACAGCCGCTCTGACATAAACGCTGTCTTTGTTCAGCAATGTCGTTCCCTCGGCAACAACTTCTTCCAGCGGATAAGTTTTAAGCTTATCGCCGTTCAGTGCCACCATAACATCCGTCTTTCCGGCTTTCAGCAATTCTACCGCTTTCGCTCCGAATGCACAAGCCAGCGCACGGTCAAATGCCGTCGGGTCGCCGGCACGCTGTACATGCCCCAGCTTGGTAACGCGGGTCTGGAATTCCGAATACTTGGCATTGATAGCTGCACTCAAATACTCACCGATACCGCCGTTAATTTTTTCGCCGATAAGATTCTTGGTATTGGAAACCATTTCTCCGCTTTCGGTATGGACGCCCTCGGAAACAACAATAACCGCATGATTCCGGCCTTTTGCCTTAACGCTTTTCAGTTTATTGATAATCCCGTCAATCGTATAAGGGATTTCCGGCACCAGGCAGACATCGGCAAAACCGGCCACTGCGGAATGCATAGCCAGATGTCCCGCATCGCGTCCCATAACTTCCAATATCAGTGCCCGCTGGTGCGAACGCGCAGTCTTCCACAAAGCGTCAACCGCCTCAACACAAACCTGACAAGCCGAGTTAAACCCGACCGAATATTGCGTCAGCGGCGTATCATTATCAATTGTCTTCGGAATGCCGACCATTTTGACCCCCGCATTACGGCAATAGTTGCTGACGATGTTCATACTGCCATCGCCGCCGACAACCACAACCGCATCAAGTCCGAGTTCGGCAACGCCTTTGCCGAAACGCGCCGAAATTTCCGCCTGCGATTCCATTTTTACGCCTTTGTTCAGTGACCCGAGGTATGACCCGGCCAGACGCGGCCACGGCGTATCAGAAAAATTCTTCTCCGTCAGCAGTTCATACGACAGCGGCGCCTCGGTCAGCCCGTCCGTTCCGTTGTGTATGCCATAAACTTCCCAGCCCAGCTTGGTTGCAGAATTAACCACGGCCAAAACCACCGCGTTAAGCCCGGCACAATCGCCGCCGCTTGTCAAAATACCGATTTTTTTAATTTCAGTCATACCTTAATTTCCTGTTTATAATAAGTTTCGTTTCATTTTCAGCAATAGATATCTGCATAATCTCCATATTACTAGCACAAATTTATTTTTTTTCACTTAATTTTTTAAATTAACCCTCAAAATAGCTTGATTTTTAACCTAAATTAATATATACTGCGCACAAATAATAAGAATCGCTGTCAAAGCGGCATAACACTATTTTCGGAGCGACGCTACAATGGTTAATTCAAATTCTTTCGGTAAACTTCAGGTACAGCTCTGCGAGTTGAAGCTTGAGGAAAGAAGGGTAAAATCAGATATAACCAAATTGGTAAAAAACAAACAGATGATTGATTTCTATCAGGCTCAGCAGCTGAACAGCCAGAAAGCGAGCCTGAAAAATAAAATTCAAAAACTGGAAACACTGATAAACCCGAATATTATCGCTTAACTCCGCTTGACGGATTAAGCAATGTACAACTATGTTTAAATCCGAACCGCAGAAACAGGCCGATGAAATGAAAAGCAGCAAATACAAACTCCTGATATTAAGTGTATTTGCTGCTTTTATTTTATGCGCGGCAGCCTATATCCTTTTCATCTGCAAAACAGACTATTTAAAAATCTTCGTTGTTTACTACAAGCCGGCACCATTAATCAAAACGGAAATTTTTGAACCGATACAGGGCGGCCGCGCCGTTGCCGAAACCCCTTCCCGCCGCGGAACGTTCACACCTGAAGAAATAAACTGGCTCAAAGGCAATATGATTGGCGATGATACCGGAAATAACATTTCGGAACTGAACCGGTACTTTGCCGAACTGACTGCATTGTACTGGATATGGAAAAATACCGATTCGCCATATGTCGGAATGTTCCATTACCGCCGTTTTCTCAGCCTGAACGACAACGCCCGCTACCCGATGCTGGAATTTCCCTCTATGCGTTTCCGCCATCTGGGATTACGGCATCTTAATGGATTCGCCAAAGAATTTCTGCACGATTTGGAGCTGGAAAAAAAATATATCCTGCCGTGGTTTGCCACACACGATATTCTGGTATCCGAGCCGATAAGGGTAAACGCCTACGAACAATATAAAAAAGAGCACATCATTTCCGACCTTGATGCCGCTCTGGAAATTATCCGGCAGAAATACCCGCAAATGTATGATTCGGCCGTTAAGACACTCCATGGTAACGAAGGGTTTTATCCGACAAATATGTTCATTGCCCGCCGCGAAATACTAAACGATTACGCCGCCTGGCTTTTTAGCATTTTGCTCCCGCTGTACGACAGCATAAAAGAAGAAGTCGCCGCCCGCAACACCGAACAAAAACTGGCTTTTGCCTATCTGGCCGAGCGCCTCTTTACCGTATATTTGCGTTACGAACAGCAGAAGCACGGACTGCGCATAAAAGAATTTCCGTTTGCTCTCGCCTCCGATTTCTTTGAACCGCCGGCAGGAATGCCGTTTATCATTCTCAAAACGCCGCAATGGCAGGATATTTTCATAGACCAGCAAAACAACCGCATTTGCAGTTTTAACAACCCGTACCGCAACTGCGGAAAATTTGCTTTCAAACCGCAAAACCGTCTGCAAGTCAACTGGGACAATGGGGGAACCTCATATTTCCGACACTCCGGTGCAAATGTATTTGAACTGGAAAAATAATAAACGGCTCTTATTTTCTTAACAGGTTAACGCAAATTAAAGAAAATCTGTTTTATATTTGCGATAATATAGTTTTTAATCCCGAAATTTGGCAAAAGCAATGCACGCAATACATTCTCTGATTGTCGACCTGACATTAATAACCATCTATGCCGGAATTACGACGCTGTTATGCAAAAAGTTCAAACAGCCTATTGTTTTGGGATACGTTTTAGCCGGAATTTTTGCCGGTCCCTACTTCGATTTGCTCCCGACTGTCCGGGATAAGGAAGACCTGACCCTTTGGGCAGATATCGGCGTCATATTTCTGCTGTTTGGCCTTGGCCTGGAATTTAGTTTCAAAAAAATGCTCAACGTCGGTAAAGCGGCAATGATTACCGCCAATGCCAACATCATTTTTATGTTGTTCATCGGCTATAACACCGGACTTATGCTCGGCTGGTCAACCATGGACAGCTTTTTCCTCGGCTCCATGATTTCCATGTCTTCAACAACGATTATTATTAAAGCGTTTGACGATCTGAACATAAAAAAACAAAAATTTACCGACCTTGTTTTCGGAGTTTTGATTGTCGAAGACCTCGTCGGCATCTTGCTGCTGGTATTGCTCCCCACTATCGCACTGGGCAAAACGATTGATGGCATAGAGCTCGGATTAAGCACGCTCAAACTTGTCTTTTTCCTCATTTTATGTTTCATTACCGGAATTTATCTGGTTCCGACGTTTCTGGCAAAAATCCAAAAGTTCTTAACCGACGAAATGCTTCTCCTTATCACCATAAGCCTCTGCTTCGGTATGGTTCTGCTGGCAACGTCCTCCGGCTTTTCCTCCGCACTTGGAGCATTCATCATGGGGTCTATTCTCGCCGAAACGGAACTCATCGGCAGAATAGAAAAGAACCTCCAACCGCTCAAAGATTTTTTTGGCGCAGTATTTTTCGTTTCTGTCGGCATGATGGTTGACCCGGGCATGTTCATCACTTACGCCGAACCGATTATCGTCATAACTCTGATTGTCATTATCGGCAAAATTTTCTTTTCCTGTTTCGGATTCGTCGCCTCGGGACAACCGCTCAAAACAGCCGTTTACGGAGGATTCTCATTGGCTCAGGTCGGCGAATTTGCATTTATTATCGCATCATTGGGAATGAGCCTGCAGGTATTGACCCCTAAAGTTTATCCGATAATTGTCGCCGTTTCCGTCATTACGACATTTTTAACCCCGCTGATGATAAAAGCCGCCGAACCGGCTTACAAAACCCTTAACCGGATTTTGCCTGAAAAATGGCTTAATTACATCAACAAGTATGCAACGACTGCCGCTATGACGCACAATGAAGAACGCTTATGGAGCGCCCTCTTCAAAAATTATCTGCTTCGTCTGACCCTTTTTTCAATCATCCTTTACAGCATCATCGCTTTTGCTTCGGCAATCCGCCCGTTTATCCGGGAAATCATTCCCTATAGGATTCCCGCCAACATCATCATGACCTGCCTGACATTCCTCCTTATGGCACCATTCCTCAAAGCTCTGATTGGTTGGAACATCATTACTACAAAATTCATCAAAGACAAACTGGGTTGGCTTTTTCCCCACAAACAGGCTGAAGAAATCGAACTGGCCGTCAAATGTGCAAAAGAAGAACATGACAACCCGGAACACTCCGAAAATACGGCTGCCGGCGGAATTTGCACAACACTGGACGACAGAACCATACGTCTGCGCAACTTTTTCTCCGGCACCAGCCAGGTTTCAAAAATTTATTACAAATTATGGATGGCCAAAAAGGCCAACCGGCTGCCACTGATAGTTTTGACCAGTTTCCGTATTTTGGTATCATCATTCTTTATTGTAACCGTCGTTCATAAATTCCTGACCGAAAATCCCAAAGTAACATTTCTTCTTTTGTTACTGACGATTTTTTCGGTATCGCGGTCCCGCTGGCTGCTTGACCAATACCTTAAAATAGAAGCCCAGTTTCTGAGCAATCTCAAAGGACAAAGAAAAACATCCGCCCCGCAGGCCTCTGTACCCGATGAAGAAGCTGAAACCGCAAAAAACAATAATGCCGCCCCCAAGGCCGGCAAGGCGGAAATTATCCAATAATCAAATTTTATACTGATTTTCCCAAATGCTTCTAAATCAGAATCCTATGTTCTTCCACTGCCGGTTCAGGTGTATATTTTGCCATAAACCGCGACAAAGTCAATCTGTCCACCCCTAAAATCCGGGCAATCTGCGACTTCGAAATCTTTTCCCGGCGCATGGCAACAATTTTATCCTCTTTCCCTGTCAGCTTGAGTTTATCGTTTTTTCTTCCCCGCGGGCGCCCCAGCACCCGTCCCTCCGATTTCAGCCGCAACAGAGCTTCTTTCGTCCGCTGCGATATCAAATTGCGTTCTATTTCCGCCGACAGACCAAAAGCAAATGCCAAAACCTTTGATTGAATATCCGCCCCCAGCCGATAATTGTCTTTTATCGTCCAAACCTGCACTTCAGACGCCATACAATGATGCAGAATACTCATAACCTGCAGCAGATTTCGCCCCAGCCTGGACAATTCTGAAGCGACGAGAATATCTCCGGCTTTAAGCTTTTTCAACAACTTGCCCAATTTGCGTTTATCCAACTCCTGCGTGGAACTGATAGTTTCCATTATCCATTTGTCGATAACCAGCTCATTCTTTATGGCAAATTCTTTAATCTCAAAGCGTTGATTCTCTGTTGTTTGCTTATCCGTACTGACACGTATATAACCATAAATCATAACATAGTCCCTTTCATATTTTTGGTTTACAGGGATTCGCTACGCTATTTTGACAATAAAAACACCTGTTTAAATAATTAAATAGTTCTGAACCGACCTTTTTAAATAATACTTATGATAGATACTCTTGTTTCTAAAGTTCCCCTTTGCAAACAGCACTTGTTCTCCGCCAATACGCTGTCATTCAGTCTCTAACCGGAAATGGCATTGCAATTAAGCTGCCGCAATATGTCATTTTACTCCGTGCTTTTTTAGTTTTTCCACGTAAGGCTGCATCAAATCGTCGTAAATATCATTACGATCCCATTGGTCGAAGTATTGCCTCAAATCCTCACCAAAAGATTGTGTTAAATTCACACATCCCCTTGCAGCTTTCCGGTTATAAAACTCTTCCCAGGATTTTATCACATAATGATTTATCTGCGCTTTCTTTACCGGCACAGACTTGTCTTTTCCGAACTCCGCACCGTTTTCATTTACCCATTTGCCGCAGACCCACATATAATGCGCTCCGCAGTCAACAACCGTCCGCGGATTAAAAATAGATTTCGGACTGAAATCCGGAACGGCCGAATGTCCCTTGAAATTTTCCAGCACCAGACCATCAGGCCGCTTTTCATGCCCCGAACTGCCATATATAACCCAATGCAGGCTTATCTGGCTGCAATCGGCATATTCCGCCATAAAATCACGCAAATTATCCTTCTCATGCAAAACGATAAACTCGTCCAAATCCACCACCGCCATCCATCTGGTTTCCTGCCCGAAATGGGCTGTTGCATGACAATATGCCGGATCTTGCCTGTCCCTTCCCGGAAAATAAATATACGTAACATCTCCTGCGTCAATATACGGCTGAAGAACTTCTTTTGTATTGTCCGAACTTTCATTGTCATAAACATAAAAATGCTCAACGCCGATTAATTTATGATATTCAAGCCATTCTCTAAGATACGGGCCTTCGTTTTTAATAATGCAGGCAATAGACATAAAATACTTAAAAGCCCTGTTTTCACGGTTTTCTTCAGAGCTCAGGCGGGAAAGCCGGCGATATTCCGCAATACCGGTCTTTGGCAAACATATATAAAGCTGTTTTCTCTTATGTTTGTTACGGATAACCCAACGAAACAGAAATTTATAAAAACACTTTTTCAACGCAGCCATACCAACCTCCCGGGCTTTCCTGATGAATTTAAAGGATTGTTTAAAATCTACAATCGCAGCACCGCAAAAACCAGCAATTTCCATAGGTTTTACACAACCGTACGTATATGAAATAAAACGATCGTTTTATTCACACAGACCAAACCTTTCCATAACATTTGCCAGGTAAAACGACCATGGGAAATATCTCCCGAACTTCAATTTTGCCAAATAAAAAAATCAAGAAGCCTTTACTTCTTTACATTAAAAAACAAACGGAATACATTATCGGCAACCCAACAACAGAGGCAAAACATGAAATACATTTATCCAATCATTCTTCTCGCCGTGTCCAACATATTTATGACATTTGCATGGTACGGGCACCTGCGTTTCAAATCGCACGGCTTATGGAGTGTCATTTTAATCAGCTGGCTGATTGCTTTTTTTGAGTACTGCTTTCAGGTTCCCGCCAACCGCCTCGGACACGAAGTCTATTCCGTAACCCAGCTCAAAGTAATTCAGGAAGTCATCACCCTTGCAATTTTCATAGTTTTTTCCATATTTTACATGAAAGAAGGCTTCCACTGGAACCATGCTGTCGGATTTCTGCTGATTTTGCTTGCTGTATTTTTCATATTCAAAAAATGGGATTAACACATCTCGGTTTTTCCTTGTCGTCAACCGACATAGCATACAAAATAATACCTGATGCCGCGAAAGATATTTAGCCAAATATATCTTCCCAATCCTGTTTTAGCCGTTCGCCTTTGTATTTAAGGTCATAACGCCGCTGTTCCCAACGCTCTCTGGCTCTGTTTTTCCAATAGTCGTCGCCTTCATTTTCATAGCGCCTGTATTCTTCCTTCGTCTCCTTGATTTTTTGTGCGGTACTGTGAATGTCGTCTAAAGATTGGGACAGCTTTTGATAAGAATTTCCGTCATCATAATACCCGCCGTTACTGGCACACCCCGCCACTAATAAAACGACAGCAAACAAACACAATTTTTTCATATTTTATCTCCCGGCAAATCAACTTATTGAAGCTTACTCTCCCAAACAATAAAAATCAACCTTCAATAACGTCTTAACCATAATTGCCTGCCCCGCCTGACAACATCATCTTATCTTAATTCTGCCAGATTATAAGCGTTTAATTTGAAAAAAAAACGCTCTTAAAAGAGCGTTTTTAATAAATGGTGCGCTAGGCCGGAATCGAACCGGCACGGGATTGCTCCCAACAGATTTTAAGTCTGCAGCGTCTACCTGTTCCGCCACAAGCGCAAATCATTTTCGTAGAGTTTTATACAAACAAAAAAATATAAATGCAACATAAAACTTGTTTTTTTTTAATTTGCCGCTAAACTTTCCGTGTTTTGGATATGCAGCGCATATCGCTTATTAACATACCGTTTGTGCGGCAGAAACAACGTTTCGGCACAAACATGACAGAAAGGCAAATTTTATGAAACCAATCAATCGGAAATTAAAACTTTCCAAAAACAAATTTTCGGAAGTTCCATTCCGTAAACTTGTTCCTAATATTGTAACCATGCTGGCTCTGTGCTCCGGCATCACGTCTATTCGCTATTCCGTACAGGAAGACTGGAGTAAAGCTGTCCTGTTTATTTTTCTCTTTTGTTAAAACTTTTCTCTTTTCTACCGCTTTTACGATTTCATTTACAAACGCAAAACGTTTTCTATCCGCATCTTCCACCTGTGCTTTGTCCTGCAGGTCAATATCCGCCTGTACATAAGGTGCTTTCTGACCACATCCCTTTAATGCCGCAGCCTGATTCACTACTTCTTTTAAGCCCTCATGTCCTGCAGTGGTAGATACAGTTTTAATTACCGGACACCCCAGCTTATCTGCCAGTTTGTTTACATCAATTTCCGTTTTCTTCTTCTCTGTAATGTCACTTTTGTTCAGTGCTACCACTACCGGAATCCCAAGCTCCAAAAGCTGCGTTGTAAAAAATAAACTTCTGCTTAAGTTGGTCGCATCTACAATATTGATGATCGCATCCGGATTTTCGTTTTTTACATAACTGCTGGTAATACTTTCCTCCGAAGTGAACGGAGACATAGAATAAGCTCCCGGCAAATCCACCGCAATCAATTCTTCTGTTCCGTCAAAATATCCTTTTTTGATCGGACTCTCCTTCTTTTCTACCGTAACGCCGGCCCAGTTTCCAACACGTTCGTTTCTTCCCGTGAGGGCATTGTACATGGTTGTTTTTCCACTATTGGGATTTCCTGTCAACGCAATTCTCATTGATGTTTCCTCCTTCATACTCAGATTAGCATGAGCTAACCCATCATTTTAAAAAAAACAGTGATCAAAATCACCATTTTTATATTGAAATAGCCTGCGCTAAATCAGTATCAATATTATATCTGCCATCTTTAATGGAAACCACGCATCCGCCCTTGCGGTGTGCAATTACAGTGATTGGTTCTCCACTATAACAGCCCAGCGAAAACAGGAATGCATTCAACTCTTCGTCATCTGTCAAAATGTCCTTTACGATATATTCTACGCCTTCTTTAGCCTCTGATAAATTCATAAACCTTTGGCACACTCCATTCCTTTTATATCTATATATTTATTTT
>OHBO01000993.1_pt1 | contig 9953 bp, 10 predicted proteins | sample 1577431 | NCBI WGS metagenome assembly OHBO01 (sample SAMEA3879544, study PRJEB24766) | human gut metagenome | biome: human-associated habitat; feature: feces | place: USA | collected 1985/1987
AGAAGGGAAGAATATAGTTATGGATTTGCCGGTGTCGATGAAAGAAGCGGTTTTGGGGGCCAAGGTGATTGTTCCGACGATAAGCGGCAAAGTCAGCGTGAAAATACCTGCTTATTCTTCCAGCGGGGAGAAACTGCGCCTGAAAGGCAAAGGAATTAAAACAGGAGACAGTGCCGGCGATGAAATCATCAATCTCGTTATTATGGCGCCGAAAGCGAAAGATGCGGGGTTGGAAGCTGCGTTGAATAATCTGCCTGACGAGCAGCTGAGGAGCTTTTAATGCATTTTGAGGCGTTGGAAAATTTTGAATGGTATAATGATCCCGAAAATGTACGTTTTGAAAATGATGCAATGATTATTTATGCCCGGCAGGGGACGGATTTTTGGCAGAGTGTGCATCGGGGATTTAAAAAGGATGACGGTCATTTTTTCTTTTGCCGGCAGGAGGGCGATTTTTTTCTGACGTTGAAGTGGCATTTTGACAGGCTTGAAAAATTTTCGCAATGCGGCATTATGCTGCGGATTGATGAACGCAATTGGTTTAAGGCGTCGTTAATGAATGAGAATCCGGAAAACAATGTTCTGGCGTCTTCGGTTACATCCGGCGGACATTCCGACTGGGCAGGCATAAACCTTGGTCGGGAGGTTCATGATATTTGGTATCGGCTGAACCGGGTGGGTGACGATTACATATTTTCTTATTCGCTTGACGGCATCGCTTTTGCCAAAGCGAGAATGTTTTATCTGCAAAGTTATGAGGAAGTCAAGGTGGGAGCGTATATAGCGGCTCCGAGCGGCGACAATTTTTGCGCTGAACTTTCGGGGCTGAATCTTGGGGCGTAGGGGCAGAACCGATTTTGGGGCAAATGTTTTGTTTCAATTGTAAGAATTTCGAGTGGCTGCAAGCGAATCTGCGATTTAGCAAAATATAAAAATATCTGTAAAAAAATAAAAAATATCCTCTTGACAATTTTTTAAATATAGTGTCTTTTGTTTTCTGATTTTAACATACATTTTAGTTGGTATTTATTTCTTTGAGGGTGATATGGCAAGAAAATGCAAGGAAGATGCCGAAAAAACCAGACAGGCAGTTCTGGAATCGGCATTGGATGTTTTTTCAGAAAAAGGATATGCTAAAGCAACGTTTGACGAAATAGCCGCCCGAGCCGGATTTACAAAAGGGGCGGTATATTGGTATTTCAGAAACAAAGCGGATTTGGTTGCGGCGCTGATTATTGAGTATGTCGGGCGCAAACGCGAAGAACTTATGCCGAATGTACCGGAAGGCAATACGTTGGAGAATCTGCTTGAATATTTTGTGTTATGGGCCGACGCCGGAGAAAAAGACTTGCGCTTTTCCCGGTTCAACCGGTTTATAATGTGCCAGATGGAATGGTCGGAGGCTGTAATTGACCGTGTTGACAGAGCCTTAGCTCTGACGAAGAATTTTCATTTAGAAAAAGTTAACCAGGTTTTGGTAGAATTAAAAGCAAAAAATGAGTTGAGAGACGATTTGGACATTAATATGATTCAGCACATTATTGTGGCGACCTATATGGGAATCGTTTTTTCGACTTTGAGCAAAAGAGCTGATTATAATGTAGCAGATATGGTTCGTGCCGGACTGGGTCTGTTGTTTGAAAGCATAAAAAGGAAATAAGGGTAAGGGTCGAATTACAGATGAAAAAAGTTGCAGAAATAATTAAGACAGAGAAATCAGAGGGGATAAAAATTATGAAGAAAAGTTATTTGTTTGCCGGGGCGGTCGCTTTGCTTGCGGTTGTTGCCGGATGCCATTTTTACGGACAGAAAGGGGAAGGAGCCGGAATGCCGGCGGTTAACGTTACCGTTGCCGAGGCAAAAGAAGAGGTTATAAACAATCCGAAAACGTATGTAGCGCTGGTGGAGGCGATTAACAGCGTTGACGTTGTGGCGAAGGTCAGCGGCAGTTTGGATAAGGTAAACTTTACCGAAGGCGGTTTCGTGAAGAAAGACGACCCGTTGTTTATTATTGACAAGGATACGTATCAGGCGAATTATAATCTGGCAAAAGCACAGCTGGAGAGTGCAAAAGCAAATTTGACGAAAACCGAGCGCGATTACAACCGCCAAAAACAGTTGAGCGCTAAAAATATTGCGTCCAAAGCGACATACGATACGCAAAAGCGGCGGTTTCTCAGGCTCAGGCGCAGCTTGATCTGGCGAAAATTGATTTGGACAATACCGAAGTGAAAGCCTATATTGACGGTTATATCGGCAAAACGAAAGTTACGGTCGGAAATTACGTCAATGCATCGGCAGAGCCGCTGGCGAGAGTCGTACAGATTAATCCAATCAGAATTGCCTTTTCGCTTACGGACAAGGAATTTTTGGAAATGCAAGCCGTAGGGGATAAAAACCTGAACGATTTTGTCGTTAATATTGAACTGGCGGACGGCGGAATTTTTAAAGAAAAGCTGAGCAAGGTCTTTGCGAGCAATGAAATCAATCAGGGGACGGCGACTGTTGCCGTTTATGCGGACATCAACAATGACAAAGGGCTTTTGAAACCGGGCGCTTATGTCAAGATGTTCATTACGTCGGCTAACCCGAAGAAAGGTATTGTCGTTCCTGAAGTTGCGGTTATGCAAAATGACGAAGTTTCGCAGGTATATGTTGTCAATTCCGATAATGTAGCCGTTTTGAGAAATGTTACCCTCGGAGACGCTTTTGGCGGTCAACAGGTTGTTTTAAGCGGACTTAAAGCCGGAGAAAAAGTTATTGTCAGCGGACAGCAGAACAGAATGATGAGATCCGGTGCAACGGTTAATATTGTTGAAGCGAAATAATTAGAGGGGAACGAAGCATGTTTTCTAAGTTCTTTATTGACAGGCCGCGTTTTGCAGTGGTTATTGCCATTGTTATGAGTCTGGCTGGTTTGATTGCGATTTTTACCCTGCCGGTGGCGATGTATCCGGAAATTACGCCGCCGACGGTTTCTGTTACGGCTGACTATACTGGTGCAAGTGCGGAAACGGTGGCCAATACCGTGGCTATTCCGATTGAAAAGGAAGTTAACGGTGTTGACAATATGATGTATATGGAATCTTCTTCGTATAACTCCGGCCGCTATGAACTGACTATCAGCTTTGAAATCGGGACGGACCCGGATTTAGCGCAAGTTAAGGTGCAAAACCGTGTGGAAAAAGCGTTAAACAGCTTGCCGGACGAAGTTCAGGAACGCGGTGTAAACGTTGCCAGACGGTCTTCTGAAATTCTGGCGTTTTTGCAGGCGGTATCACCTAACGGTACTCATGACCGTAATTTTTTAAACAATTATGTTACCAACAATATTAAAAATAACTTAGGCCGTCAATACGGTGTCGGCGACGTCCATGTTATGGGCTCCGATTTGAGCATGCGTGTTTGGCTTGATGCGGATAAAATGGCGGCGTTGAATCTTCCCATCAGCGCGGTGCAGTCTGCGATTACAAGTCAAAACTATCAGCCATCGCTGGGGTCAGTCGGCGCAGAACCGAATGACGGAACCAGCAAAATCGTATTTTCTCTGGAAACGAAAGGCCGTTTGAACGAGGCAAAAGATTTTGAGAATATCATTGTCAGGACAGAAGCAGAGGGCGGTTTGGTTCGTTTGAAAGATATTGCCAAAGTTGAAATTGGGCCGGAAAGTTATCTGACGGTTTCCGATGTCGACGGGCAGCCAAACGTTGCCATTATGTTAAACAAACTTTCCGGTGCAAATGCCCTAAAGGCGATGGAGGCGGTTAATACTGAACTGGCAAGGCTTTCCAAGTACTATCCGGAAGATTTTGAGGTAAAAATTTTCTTTGATGCGACCGAATTTATCCGGGTATCTATTGAAGAAGTTGTCTTTACACTGTTTTTGACGTTCCTGCTGGTTATTTTTGTCTGCTACATCTTTTTACAAGATTGGCGGGCGACATTGATTCCATCTATTGCTATTCCGGTTTCAATCTTGGCGACATTTGCCGTTATGCTGGCGTTGGGATATAACCTGAATATTCTGACGTTATTCGGTTTGATTTTGGCTATCGGTCTGGTGGTGGATGATGCTATCGTGGTTGTTGAGCGTGTGCTTTATTTGATGCAGACGGAGAATCTGGAACCGAAACCGGCTTCCGAAAAGGCGATGGAGCAGGTGTCATCGGCCGTTGTGGCGACGACCCTGGTGTTGTTGGCTATTTTTGTGCCGATTGCGTTTATGGGCGGGGTTACCGGTCGTATCTATCAGCAATTTGCAATAGCTATTTCTTTTGCAGTTCTGTTTTCCGGGGTTAATGCCTTGACGCTCAGCCCGGCTCTGTGCGCTACTTTGTTAAAGCCAATTCAGCCCAGGACATCGGGATTGTTATTCAGATTTGAACGGTTTATTAATTCGACGAAAAACAAATATATTAAAACGGTCGCCTGGCTGGGACGGAAAATGGCAATTATCGTTGCTTTGGTTTTGGCTTTGGCTGCCTTGAATCTCTTTTCGATAACTCACATCAAATCGTCGTTCCTTCCTGATGAAGATCAGGGCATGATTATGGCTAACATTCAGTTGCCCGAAGGTGCTGCAGGGCAAAGGACGCTTGATGTTATTGACAAGACCCGTGACATTATGAAAACCGAAGACAAAATCGAATCGGTAATGAATTTGCGCGGTTTCAGTATCTTGGCCGGACAGGGTGAAAATGTCGGGTTTAACGTTATTGCTTTGAAACCGTGGGCGCAGCGAAAAGATATTATTGATTATTCTTCCAATATCAGAGCCCGTCTGAATGCTGCATTGCAAGGAATTACCGAAGCCAATATTATGCTGTTTGAAATGCCGGCCATTCCGGGGCTGGGTAACAGCAACAGTATGGATTTGCGTCTGCAGTCGATTGAAAATTCGGATATGACGGCACTGGAAAAGACGCTTAACGAGTTTTTGGTCAAGCTGAATAAGCTGCCGGAAGTTGCAATGGCATATTCAACATTTACGTCAAAAACGCCTCATGCTTATTTAGATATCAACCGTGAAAAAGCAGAGCTTCTGGATGTATCTATCGGCAATATTTATTCGACATTGCAGACATATCTTGGTTCGCTGTATGTCAATGACGTTAATATCGGAACGCAGGCGAATAAGGTTATGGTTATGGCAGATTGGAAGTACCGTAAAAATCTGGAGAGCATTAAAAACTTGTATGTTCAGAGCAATACGGGAAACATGGTGCCTTTGGGCAGCCTTATTGAAATCCGGCGCGTTACTTTGCCGCGTGCAATCGACCGTTATAACCAATATGCGGCAGCAACAATTAACATCATGGCAGCAGAAGGTTCCAGTTCCGGTGCGGCCATGGAGGCAGTCGAGAAACTTGCAGACGAAGTGCTGTCCAATAAGTATGCTTATGAATGGTCTGGTATGAGTTTGCAGGAAAAGCGCAACCAAGGGCAAATCGGGTATTTGGTCGCGTTGGCTATTTTGTTTGCGTATCTGTTTTTGGTGGCTCAATATGAAAGCTGGACGATTCCGTTGTCTGTTATCCTTTCGGTTATGACAGCAATGCTTGGCGCATTTGTCGGAATGTTTGTGACAGGCTTGCCGCTTAGCATTTATGCCCAGTTGGGTTTAGTTTTGCTGGTAGGTCTGGCGGCGAAGAACGCTATTCTGATTGTTGAATTTGCAAAAGAGGAACATGAAAAAGGGGCTTCTATTGTGGATTCTGCCGTAACTGGTACGAAAGAGCGGTTTAGAGCGGTTCTGATGACGGCGCTGACTTTTATTCTGGGTGTCGTACCTTTGGTATGGGCTACCGGCGCTTGTTCCGGTTCGCGTGTAGCGGTGGGTGTTCCTGTGTTTGCCGGAATGCTTGTCGGAACATTGTGCGGGTTGGTCGTTATTCCGCTTCTGTATATAATGATACAGACGATTGTTGATCGTAATAAACGGGAAACTCAGGAATAGGGCAGGAGATAAAGGGCGGCTAATCGGAGCCGTCCTTTTTATATTGAATGAATTGTTTGGCAATAGTCTGATTATATTGTAAAGTACGGTTATGTATATTTTTTGTAAAAAGCAGAAAAAGCTTGCATTCTAAAAATATTTGTACTATCAAGTAACTTGCTTTTAGATGGTCCCATCGTCTAGAGGCCTAGGACGCGGCCCTCTCAAGGCTGCAACACGGGTTCGAATCCCGTTGGGATCACCAATTCAAACGGCAGGTATAAAACTGCTGTTTTTCTTTTATAAATCAAGAGCTTAGCTGAGTTCTAATGTTGTAAATTTGAAAATGTCATTTTGGGTATTTCTTCGAAATTATTAATGCAACTATGATTAATACAATACATGTTCGTCGCTTCATTTGTTATGGTTGGATAAATATGGCAAGTTATTGTTTGTGGGAAAAAGAAGGCAAAAATACTGTTCTTGTTTTTTGATGAAAAAGTTTTTTATTGCAAAGTGTTGTTGAAAATTATATGCTTATTTGTATTTAAATTTTAGGAGGACTGTATGGCTGCGGCATATATGAATTTGTTTTTGGCTATTGTTTGTGAGGTTATTGCTACTTCATGTCTGAAACAGTCTGAACAATTTACGCGGCTATGGCCGACGTTGGCTATGGCTGCTGGATATGCAGCTGCATTTTATTTTCTTTCGCTTACGCTAAGGACGCTGCCGATAGGTATTGCATATGCAATATGGAGCGGTTTGGGTATTGTGCTGATTTCATTAGTCGGCTTTTTTGTTTTTAAGCAAAGTCTTGATGTCCCCGCGTGTATTGGATTATCATTAATTATTGCCGGAGTAGTTGTGGTTAATGTGTTTTCAAAAACTGCCGGGCATTAGGCAGATGAAAGAAGGGTGTGATGGACAATAACAATGACACAGTTCCGTTTTCTCCGATTTTGATTATGGAGTTTATTCGTCAGACGACGGTTGCAAGATGCCTGTCCGGCGAGTCTGCCGATATTGCGGTACGGTTTAAACTGGCTAAGAGTTATTATGATGAAATAACGGCGTTTCCGCTGAAGGCTCAGCTTATCCGTCTGAAACTGGATTATGATGAGAAAGCGGAAATTTTGACGGTAAGAACAGATGAGGTTTTATTAAACCGTTTTCGTGAACAGAAGTCTTTGGTTGAGATTGCCGGAAAATATGAGGGGCAGTATGCCGAAAGATATAAAAAGTTTATTGAAATCGTGGAATAATCAGACATACGGAGGATATTGATGTCGTTGATTACGAAATATGAATTTGAAGCGCCGGAAGAAGGGATAAAACTTTTAATTCTGGCGGCGGTGCATGGCAATGAAACAGCGGGAACGAAAGCCTGCAACAGGCTTATGGCAGAATTAAACAGCGGAATGGTTACACTTAAAAAAGGCTTTTTGACCATTGTTCCGGTTTGCAATCCCGAGGCATATCGCAAAGATGTTCGGTGTGTGGAAGAGAATCTGAACCGGGTTATGACGTTTCATGAAAATCCTCAAACATATGAACAACGTTTGGCTAATGAAATTTGTCCGTTAATTAAGCGCAGCCGGGTAACGCTTGATTTGCATTCGACGCATTGTCCCGGCGACGTTCCTTTTGCTTTTTGCGATTATCCTGATAAATATAACCAGACGCTCATTAATGCGCTTGATGTGGAATATGTATTGGAAGGATGGCCGGAAATATACGGCAGACAGCAGCAGATAACGGATTATTCGACGGAGCATTGCGCCCATGTCTATGGAAAAACAGCGACAACGCTGGAGTGCGGATATCATAAGGCGCCCGAAGCTGCCGAATTGGCTTACCGTGCGATTGTCGGAACACTGGCCGCATTTGGCATGACAGACGGAGAGTTGCCGTTTTCATGCCGTAAACAGCGTATCAGAATGGACAGTTTTGTTATTAAGGAACGTGAGGGAAAATTGTGCCGTGCTTATAAACATCTGGATAAAATAAGCAAGGGCGAGAGGCTGGCCGTTTATGATGACGGGGAGGCTTTGTATGCACCTGATGACGGATATATCCTTCTGCCTAATCTGGAAGCCGATTTAGGAACAGAGTGGTATTATCTTGGTTCGGCTATATAAAGCCGTACAGTATGAAAAGACGGGTAAAAATACGGCGCCATTTATAGGCGCCTTGATTGTGTTTCAGAATGAACTGACTTTCTTTTGTTGCAACAGGTTGCTGAAATTCAGAATATTTGTTTTTTGCGTATCTTGTTTCTGCCAAATCAGGCTTTGCGTTTCCTTGTTCAGGCTGACGCCATGATATCCGCTGCGAATTAAGTACTGCATTTTGTTAAACAGAGCGGGAATTCTGGCGTGGATGTTTTCTCCGAGGTACAGACTGTAGGTCTTAGATAAGGCTGGCAGGGATTTATCCTCTTCATTTTTGTGTGTTATCTTTTTTTCCAGATATAAAACCTTAACGCCGTCGGAAGGATCTTGGTCGACTTTGGTGATGGACATTCCGTGGTGCAGGGCATTTATCCAGCTGGCAGGGTTGTCAACGGCAATTTGGATGATAGCGTGTTTTCTGCCGTTATCGATAGCGTGCCCTTCAATGTATTCCAGCATTCTTTTCATCAGGCTGGAGCCTCTGTAAGCCGGGTCGACCAAAATTGCTTCATATAAAACGAGGTCTTCGTTGGGCAGGTCCGGCCGAAATTCGGGCATATCTCTTTCTTCGCCGTTGTGCGGCATGCCGTACACCGTTTGGGCAATCAATTCGTCTCCGTCAAAGACGCCCAGCATGTTTGAACTTTGGCCGTTTAATGATTTCATATAGTCGGCTTCTGTTCTGTGTAAAATGAAATGCTGTTCATCGGGGTGTAAACCGCTGATAATTTTTTGCTGCAGGTTCATGACGTCCTGCAAATTGCTGCCATCCAGTTTTTTTACGATTAAATGTTTCTTGTTCATTAAAAATACCTCTGCGTTTTTGAAATCTGCAATAAAAAAAGATTTGAGAAAGCTCAAATCTTGCGACTAACTTATCTGTATGCGAAAGACAAGTCATCGTCGCAATGTCAATCTGCGCAGACGCAGGGCAATATGTATAATTAAAACAGCCATTTATCTAATTCTTAAATTTTAACTTTGCAAAATATGTCATATATTTGTTTTTTTGTCAAGAGTTTTTTGTGCAAAAATTGCAGGGTGTTTGGAACTCTAATAACAGGAGACGTTAAAAGCATGCGTGGATAATTATTAAGTGTGCACATGAGCGAAACAGCAAGCGCAGGAAAATATTCTGGCAGTCAATAACGCAGACGGTTAAAATGGGGGCGAGCGGTGCTCAGAGGGTATAAAAAAACAGGCAGATTTTTCTGCCTGCGAAAGTATGATGCGGGATTAGTATCCTTGGTCGACTTCTATGATAAATCCGCCAATTTGCCCGTCCGGATAAGCCTGATTTCCGGGATAAGGCTGCCCATTCGGGTAGGTCTGTCCATTCGGATACATCTGGCCGTTTTGGTATGCCTGACCGTCCGGATATCCCTGACGTTTGGCACCGGGCTGTTTTCCCTGGCGGTTTTTTGCGGCAACATTATCTGCTGTCGGCGCTATTTCCTGCATTCCACGGTGAAATTTCTTTGGTTTGGACATATTGTTATGGTGCCGGGCAAACATCGGACCGTAGTAATAATTGTCCGCATAGCGGCAGCGTCCGCAATTGCCGACCATGATACCGGCAATGAAAACCAGAATCAGAACAACCAGCATCATAAAAATTCTTTTGCATTGGCAGCATTCGCAGCCGCAGTTTGAACCGCAGCCGTTGTGGCCGTTTTCGCCGTATTTGTTTTCGCCATATCCGTTTTCGCGATTGGTTTCTTCGTTGCCGTATTTGGCGTTGTCATCTCTGTAATCTACCATCGTTTTACCTTTCCAAAATATGAACATGTAAGTTTTCTCCTCTTTTTAGGGTGTTTTTTATATAATCACGGAACGGCATTTTT
>OHBO01000997.1_pt1 | contig 9906 bp, 10 predicted proteins | sample 1577431 | NCBI WGS metagenome assembly OHBO01 (sample SAMEA3879544, study PRJEB24766) | human gut metagenome | biome: human-associated habitat; feature: feces | place: USA | collected 1985/1987
CCTTTCGTTCGCCGCCCGTATCCTCTGGAAATCAACGCTACGTGATGCCTTTGAGCCATGTAGGCGATCACCATCTCGGCCATCGGGGTTTTGCCCGTACCGCCTACGGTGATATTGCCGATGCAGACGACCGGAATATCGAACTTCTCCTGTTTCAGAATCCCCCAATCGAAAAGCCGGTGGCGCAACAAGACCCCCAACTTATAAAGGAAAGAAACAGGCATCAAAAAAAAATTCGACATTCTCAATACTGGTTTATAGCAATCAAAGATAGCAACAATTCAATGAATTACAAAAGAAACACCCCAAAACTTGGATAATCCGACCGCAGAGCAGCGGAAATTTTGTTTTTTTTCTTATCTTTACCGGAAGAAAACTTCCGTTAAAAATCAGGATACATCCCGACCGGACTCCAAAAAATTTGACCCGGTTCGCAGTTTTATACCTTAATTATTAACATGATCAAACAACTGAAACCAGCTGTCGCATTGTTAGCAGGCCTGCTCTTTTTTGCAGGATGCGGCCGCACGGCAACGGATGCCGAAGAAAATTCCGATGAAATCATAGAACCCAACCTTTTATACGGCATTCCCGCCGACAACTACCGGCTCGAACAGCAGATCATCGACCGTGGCGAAACCCTCGGTCAGATTCTGAACCGATACGGTGTTTCCGCCGCCCAGATCGATCAGCTCGACAAAGCGTCCAAAGACGTATTCCCGCTCCGCAACATCCGGGCCGGGCGCAGCTACACGGCTTTCATCCACGAAGATTCGCTCAACGCGCCCCATCTGGACTATCTGGTGTACGAACAGAGCATTTCCCAGTATGTCGTTTTCGGACTGGCCGACGACTCGATCAGTGTCACCAAAGGCGAAAAAGAGTATGAAATACGTCGCCAGAAAAAGACTGCCACGATCGATTCCTCGCTCTGGGAGGCGATCGTAGGCGCCGGCATGCCAGCCTCTCTCGCCGCCGAAATGGAGGACATCTATCAATCGACGATCAGTTTCTTCAGCATCCAGAAAGGAGATAACTTCACGGTCATCTACGACGAGCGTTACATCGACACCCTACCGGCCGGCATCGGGCGTATATGGGGTGCCAAATTCAACTACGGCGGCAAGACCTATTACGCCATTCCGTTCCGCCAGGGCAATAAAATCGCCTACTGGGACCAGGACGGCAACAGCCTGCGCAAGTTGATGCTTATCACGCCGCTCAAATATACGCGCATCAGCTCCCGGTTCACCTATTCGCGGCTCCACCCCATCTACAAAACCTACCGAGCCCATACGGGCGTCGATTTCGCAGCTCCGAAAGGTACTCCGGTACACGCCGTAGCGGATGGCACGGTCATCTTCAAAGGCTGGGGAGGCGGAGGCGGCAATACCCTCAAGATCAAACACAACAACGGTTTTATGACCGGTTATCTGCACTTGAGCGGCTATGCCAAAGGGATTCGCCAGGGCAGCCGCGTATCGCAGGGGCAGTTGATCGGCTATGTCGGCAGCACCGGAGCATCGACGGGTCCGCATCTGGACTATCGCGTCTGGCGCAACGGCAAACCGATCGACCCGCTGAAAATTCCGCAGGAACCGGGCGAACCGATTCACAAAGCCAACCGTGCCGCTTACGAATATGTCCGCGACCGAATTATGGCCGAACTGGACGGCGAGGTAAAGGAAGAAGACAAGATCAAACAACTCGACTCGATCGTACTCACCCCGTCGAAAACGGCAGACAGCCTGGTTTTCAGCAGTAAATTATGATCGACCCGCGCATTGTCCGCTTTATCGGCCGACACCACGTCCTGACACTGGCGACCGTCGCCGGAGAACAGCCCTATTGCTCGCACGCGTTTTACGCCTACGACCCAGAGCGCAATCTGCTCGTATTCGCGGCCGATAAGACGACGCGCCATGCGGAGGAGATGCAGGCGAACCGGCAGGTAGCGCTGGGCATCGCGCTCGAAAGCAAGGCAGTGGGCAAACTTCAGGGGCTCCAGCTTTGCGGAACGGTGCGGGAAGCGGACGAAGAGGCACGAAAAACATATATCCGCCGCTTCCCGTTCGCAGCACTCGCCGAGCTGACGTTGTGGGTTGTAGAGATTTCCTACATGAAATTCACGGACAATACCCTCGGATTCGGAAAGAAACTGATATGGAACAGCAAGGAACAGGAGTAATCATCGTCGCCGGCGGGAGCGGCAGCCGCCTGGGAGGTCCGCTTCCCAAACAATTCCGCATGCTGGGATCGCTGCCGGTATTGGGCCATGCGATAAACGCCTTTGCAAGAACGCTGCACAGCACGCAGATCGTCGTCGTCCTTCCCGAAGGACAGATCGATTTCTGGAAGAATCTGGCAGCCCGTTTCGACATAGCCAAGCACACCGGCCTGTCCGCTCTGCCCCGAACCGTCGCACTGATCGCGGTCCACGACGGCGTACGTCCGCTGGTATCGTCCGACTTGATTTTGAAAGCCGTGGAGTGTGCGGCGGCCCACGGGACGGCCATTCCGGTCGTCGAAGCCGTCGATTCCCTGCGGCAGCTCACACCCGACGGATCGCACCCGATCGACCGCAATACGCTGCGAATCGTACAAACGCCCCAGGTCTTCGACGCGGAATTGCTCCGTCGTGCCTATGAACTCGACTACTCCCCCGACTTCACCGACGACGCCTCGGTCGTCGAACGGGCGGGACATGCGGTCACGCTCTGCCACGGAGAGCGCGGCAACCTGAAAATCACGACAGCGGACGATCTTCCGATCGCTGAAGCAATTCTTTTATCCAGAGCATCCCGTGAAGAAAATCTATAAATACAGCTTCAGCCGCCACACGCTTTCGCTCACGACGATCTACCTCACGATCTTCCTCGCACTGGGGATCGGGCTCTACTTTCTATATGAAGGAGGCTATCTTTCGGCCTGGTTCTTTTCGTTCATCGTGGCGCTCGTCGCCCTGATGTCACTCTCCATTCCGCGTCGCATCCTCGTGGACGACGAAGGACTGCATATCCTCTGTCTGCTCGACATCACGGAGCTTCATCCCGAAGAGATCGCCTCCGTACGGCAAGTCGAGAAGCAGGAACTCCGAGGCTACGTGCCCTATTTCGGCGGTTACGGATTTTTCGGGTTCTACGGACACTATTTCGACCTGAAAAATCTCGAAAGGGTCAAAATCTACGCTTCCGAATGGCGGAATTTCGTCGAAATCACCGATATATATGAAAATCGGATCTATGTCTCCTGTACCCAGGGAGAAGAACTCGTAAACGACCTACGGGAACTCATCTCGCACGCCCGAGAACGACGAGCACAGGAGCTACAGTCCCAGGAAACGACGGAAACACGATAGTTTCCACCTTCCGACGTCAAAACAAAAGACACCGGCCTCTACACTTCTCCCCCCCCTCTCCCAAATTCTCTTCCCGAAGGGGATCTCGATTCATTACCTTCCCCAAAAGGATGCTATATAATCGCAGGTTGTGTATATCAGTATCTGCATGTTAAGGGATGATAAACACACGAATTCCGAATTCGAAATACGATACACGACAATCCGGCCTACATTAACGCATCTTACGATTTTCCATTCGCCGCAGAAAAACAATCAGGGGAAACTGTGTACCAGTTTCCCCTGATTTCAATGTATCGTTCAATCTTAATTCAGATTCGGCAGGAAGGAGTAATCCCGGCTGTATTCGAGCATCTGCTTCACGTAGTCGTTCGGATAAGAAACCTTCACATCCACGACCTTGCCGTTCTTCTCCACCAGCTCGTACTGCGGATTCACAAAACCGCTGTAAGGCTCGATATCGAGGGCTTTGTAACGGGTCAGCACTTCGGCGTGCAGCTTCGGATCGACCGTCACGGCATATTTCTCGACCAGTGTTTTGCCGGCCTCGAAATCGCCTTCGGACTTGATACGCTGCACCTCGCGGAGCATACGGCCCAACAGCTCGCGCAGCTTCGTATAATCATTCACCACGACATACGTTTTACCATCCTGCTCGATCCACTCGATCACGTTGTCGGCCTTCCCCTGCTCGTAGCACCATTCGGCGATCAGCTTGCGGTTGCGCATGTGCGCCTCCTCGACATTCTTGCCCGGCTCGATACGTGCGAGCTGCGTCATCATACCATTCATGATATACCGGGCATATTCCGCATATGCCACATCCAGCGACGGAATCAACCCCAATTCGACCATTTTCGGATCGCCCAGGTAGTAGAGCCCGAAAAGATCGGCACGGGCCTCCTCGAGCGTCGAGGTATAGTTCTTCAACTCACCGCCCTTCACACCCGGAGCCAACTGCCCGGAACCGTGTCCCAAACATTCATGCAGGTCGGTATGCAGATCGTCGGCCAACTTGCCGTACTTGTCGATACGTTCGCGGTCTTCGGGACGCAGCATGAACTCCTCGAGGAATCCGTCGCCATGCGCCGCCTGGGCATAAGCGTAGGTAATGTTGTCGATGGTCACCGACTTCGAACCGTGCTCCTTGCGGATCCAATCCGCATTGGGCAGATTGATACCGATCGGTGTCGCAGGATAACAGTCGCCGCCCAGCATCGCTGCCGTAATCACTTTGGCCGAAACCCCTTTGACCACCTTTTTCCGGTAGGCGGAATCTACAGGCGAATGATCCTCGAACCACTGCGCATTCTCGGAGATAACCTCCGTACGATGACAGGCCTCCTTGTCCATGAAATTGACCAGCGACTCCCACGACGCCTTGCGTCCCAGCGGGTCGCCGTAATCTTCGATAAACCCGTTCACGAAATCGACGTTGGATACGGTATCCCGCACCCACAGGATGTTATAACGGTCGAAATCGTGCAGGTCGCCGGTTTTGTAATAGTCGATGAGGGCTGCGATGGTCGCCTTCTGCGGCTCCTGGGCAACGCCTTGCGCCTTCTCCAGCCAGTAAACGATCTTCTCGATCGCGGACGAGTACATGCCGTCCACTTTCCACACTTTTTCCACCCGCTCGCGGATCGTTCCGTCCTCATCCTTCACGAGCTTCGAATTCAATCCGTAGGAGACCGGTTCGGGATCGGCAGGATCGGCCATGCTACGGTAGAACTCTTCCACTTCGGCCTGCGTCACGCCTTCGTAATAGTTGTTGGCGGAAGTCGTCACCAAATCCTGACCTTCGGCCTGATTGAGTTGGGTCTTATAGAGTTCGGGATTGAAAATCGCCTCGCAGACCACAGCCCGCAGCGCATTGAGCTCATCGCCGAACTTCTCGACGGGGATCGACTCGGCAACCGCGAGGAAATACTCCTTCGGAAATTCGGGTACGAACTTGTCGTTGGAATAGTGGTGATGAATTCCGTTGGCGAACCACACTTTTTTGAGGTACTTCTCCAGCGCTTTCCATTCGGGCGTCGTCCGGTCACCGTCGTAATTCTCATAAATCACCTCCAACGTGCGGCGCACGGGAAGGTTGTATTTGAAATTCTGGTCGAACATGATGTCGCGGCCGCATTTGGCGGCTTCGGCCAGGTAGTAGATCAACTCTTTCTCCCGAAGAGGCAGCTCGGCAAAGCCCGGCACCTCGTAGCGGAGAATTTTAATATCGTCGAAGCGGTCCAGGATCCAGGGAGCATCCTCCGTCTTCTTTTCATGGCAGGAAATCATCGTCGTTGCGGTTAAAGTCAAACAAATTGCACTCAATCGGGTCTTCATAGGCACCAGGTCGTCGGTTTAACGGGATTTTACAAAACAGCACGAACGAAACACACGGCCTCGATTCGCGCATCTTTGCAAAGATACGAATAAGCCGGGTACAAAAGCAAATTTATTTGCATTTTGCCGCAATGAAATATCCAATTATCCGATCCAAATCGAAGACAGAGAAAAATGAGAACAATCGTACAGGCTTATACACAAAAATCGCCCAACCGCTTCCTATCTGTGACAAGGATAAACAAATATTCACCCCCGGCAAACACGGAACATCGGTCCCCCAACAGTCCGACCAGCTCCGATAAAACCGACCGCAACTGGTTCAATCCGACACACAACCCTTTCGGGTTATTTCGTTTTTCAGACAAAATACGTTTCACACCACACATCGTCCACAACCGAACAAAAAAGTCCCGGTCGGAAAATACCGACCGGGACTCCAATTAGCGTTCCGCATATCCGGACATCGATGCCCGACACGGCTTCAATTATCTAACGACCGATGCGGACGGCGTTTCATCATTACTATGCCAAGTACCGGTCCACTTGTAATTTGTCTCGAAATACTTCCGGAATGCTTCGATCTGCGCCGAAGTAGCCCAAATATCGACCAGATTAGCCGCAGGAATGAAATTAGCAGGATCTGTCAACTTTGTATTGGTATAGATATTGATCGAAGGATAGATCCATTTACCACTATTAGGTTCACTCTCCCACTTCTCCAAATAAGAGCCGGAAAGATTCAGAGAAGTCAATTCCGTACAACCAGTTACGGTCACAGCAACAATCGCCCGACAATCCTTTACCGTCACGGATTCGATCTTCGGACATTTATCCAGTTCAACACGCTTCGGCCCAACCTCCGTACCGGCCGCACCTGTCACCACCAACGAGAAAGTCGTCAGGCTCTGAAGACCGTTGCAATCGATTGCCGTCAAACCTTTCACCAACGAAATATCAACCGAAGTCAGATTGATATTACCAACAGCCAAATTCGTATCATCCAAAGACTCCAACCCAGACACCTTCAGCGTCTTCAAATTCCGGAAATATTCGATACCAGCCAAAGACTTCACTTCCGCCGCATTGTCGGCATTAAGCTCCAAATCCGTAACCCGATCGGCTTCCTCCTGCGTAATACCCCCATCGGAACATTATCGACCGTTACAGCTCCTTGCGCAACCGCCGCAGAGTGACAGCGTGTGCAATCAAATCGACACCGGCCAGCAGCAGGGACAATCCCACCCAGAACACGACTACACCGACACCGATAATCGGATTGAACAGAACGAGAAACGCGGAAATAATCACGAGAATACCCAGCGTCATCGTCCAGCCGGCGCCCTTGATACCCACACCCATCATCTCGCTGGCGACGCCGACGGCCATGAATCCCCGGAAGAGGAGCCAAAAGCCGAGCACGAACGGCAGGATCGTGAAGAGCATCGACGGGGTGCACAGCAGCAGGATACCCAGCAGGATTTCGACTACACCGCCTGCGATGTACCATCCCTTGCCCGACCCGGTGGGAGCCTTCGTACCCAGATACAGTTCGAAAGCGCCCGAGAGAATCACGACGATCCCGAACAGCACGGAAAGCGCGAGATAAGTGCCGCCCGGCTCGAAAAAGACGACGATGCCCACGATGAAGAAAATAATACCGAGCAACATGGAGAGCTGCCAATTGTCGATGGAGTGTCGGAATCGACCGACATCATAAATTTTATCTGCCATAATAATACGAATTTAAGTTTCTACCTGGTATCCGCAAGAAACCTGCCAAACCCGGAATAGCCTTTCGACCGCATGGATTCGGAGAGATGGAGCGCCCTTCCCATTTTTTGAATTTTTCTCTTCCGATTCTTAATTGTTATTTCTACCTTTGCCACCGTCAATACGACTAACTTTTCAAACCAAGAAAATGGAAACAATCACAAACAGCGAGGAACTGCGCCGGGCACTCGGCAGCCGGGACCGGTCCGGCATCGGATTCGTCCCGACCATGGGTGCGCTCCACGCAGGACACCGTTCGCTGGTTGAACGCGCACGCCGGGAGTGTGCGACCGTCGTGGTGAGCGTATTCGTCAATCCGACACAATTCAACGACAAAACCGACCTGAAAAATTACCCCCGGACCCCGGAAGCCGACCTGCGCCTGCTCGAAGAGGTCGGTGCGGACTATGTTTTCATGCCTTCGGTCGAGGAGGTATATCCCGAACCCGACACCCGCACGTTCGACTTCGGCATGATCGACAAAGTGATGGAGGGTGCGACCCGACCCGGCCACTTCAACGGCGTGGCACAGGTCGTGAGTCGGCTTTTCGATCTGGTGAAACCTGCCAAAGCCTATTTCGGCGAGAAGGACTTCCAGCAGATCGCGGTAATCCGCGAAATGGTACGCCAACTGCGCATTCCGGTCGAGATCATCCCCTGCCCGATCGTGCGCGGAGAGGACGGGCTGGCGCTTTCGTCGCGCAACACTCTGCTCGATACGGATCACCGGACGGCGGCCCCTTATATATATAAGGTATTGAAGGCTGCGGTCGAAAAATCCCATCAGACGACACCCGACCAGCTCGCAGCCTGGGTTACGGCACAGGTAGAGAGCAATCCGCTGCTGAAAGTAATCTACTTTCAGGTCGTAGATGCGGCGACCATGCAACAGGTCCGCACCTGGGAAGAGAGTCCGGTTATACAGGGCTGCATCGCCGTACAGGCCGGAGATATTCGTTTAATCGATAACATCAAATTGCGATGAAATTCCAGATCGAAGTTCTCAAATCCAAAATACACCGCGTTTCGGTCACACAGGCCGACCTGAACTACGTGGGCAGCATCACCATCGACAAAGAGTTGATGGATGCGGCCAACATGATCGAAGGCGAAAAAGTACAGGTACTGGACGTCGATAACGGCGAACGCCTCGAAACCTATATTATCAAAGGAGAACGGGGCAGCGGTGCGATCTGTCTGAACGGCCCTGCCGCACGCAAGGTGCAGGTGGGCGACGTCGTAATCATCGCCTCCTACGCCCTGCTGGATTTCGAAGAAGCCAAAGCCTTCAAGCCCTGGGTGATATTCCCGGATACGAAAACCAACAAGCTGATCCGGTAGAAAACTCCGGCAAACGATCGAAAATCCTGCCCCGCAACGGCAGGATTTTTTCATACGCGGTACGAACCGTCAAAAATGCCCCTAAATATTTGGTGACGCAGTCGATAACCCATATATTTGCATAAAAGTTCCCGAAAAGCGAGGACATACGCCAAACAAGTTCGGCACAGCCTGACGGAGAACCGAAAAAACGACGCAACCTATTTTGCCGGCCGCATTTTTATGGACATAGCGCTTTCGATCGCAGCATTCCTGTTTTCGATCACAGGCATCGTCGGATGTATCGTTCCGATCATCCCGGGCGTAGCGTTGAGCTACGCGGGATTACTCTGCGCCTCCTTTTGCAGCTATTCCGAAATATCGTCCGCGACACTTTGGATCTGGCTGGCCGTGACAGTGGCCGTTTCGGTCATCGACTACTTCCTGCCCGGCTATTTCGCACGTCTGGTGGGCGGTACGCGGGCAGGGTCGATCGGGGCGACCGTCGGCATGATCGCCGGATTTTTCGCCGGATTTTTCGCCGGCGGATTGGTCGGCGTCATCCTCGGCCCTTTCTTCGGCGCGGTCATCGGCGAGTTGATCCACGACCGCAGCGACTCGGCCAAGGCGTTCCGTTCGGGCTTCGGCTCCTTCCTCGCCTTCATCGCAGGTACGGGACTGAAACTCGTAGCCGCCATCTGGATGATCTGCCTCGTCTGGTCGGACACCTACCCTGTCGTAAAAAACTGGATCGTAACAACATTCTAAAATATAAACCGTATGAAAAAATTTCTGTTATTAATCGCGGCAACGGCCTTCGCGCTGCTTACCACGGCCTGTACCGATTCATCCGGGTACACGTACGAAACGGTCAAGAACGACCCGCTCAAGACCCGTATCTACACGCTGGATAACGGACTGAAAGTCTATATGAGCGTCAATAAGGCAGAACCGCGCATCGAAACCTACATCGCCGTGAAAGTCGGCGGCAAGAACGACCCGAGCGAAACGACCGGTCTGGCCCACTATTTCGAACATCTGATGTTCAAGGGCACCCAACAGTTCGGCACGAGCAACTACGAAGCCGAGAAGCCCCTGCTCGACCAGATCGAACAGCT
>OHBO01000998.1_pt1 | contig 9899 bp, 8 predicted proteins | sample 1577431 | NCBI WGS metagenome assembly OHBO01 (sample SAMEA3879544, study PRJEB24766) | human gut metagenome | biome: human-associated habitat; feature: feces | place: USA | collected 1985/1987
TTTGCTTTTCAATTAGATGCAAAAACTTTATTTTTACTTTATAAATCACAAAAACCAAAGGAGTAAAATGGCTACAAAAAAATTTATCCTTGCAGAAAAAGACATACCACAAGCATGGTATAATGTCATTGCAGACATGCCCAACAAGCCAATGAGTCCATTAAATCCGGCAACCAAATCTCCCCTAGCCGTAAAAGACCTCTATCCGATTTTTGCAGAAGAACTCTGTAAACAAGAATTAAACACTTCCGACGCATGGATAGAAATCCCCGAAGAAGTACGCGATATGTACAAAATATGGCGCCCTACTCCTCTTGTCAGAGCTTTGGGGCTCGAAAAAGTATTGGACACTCCTGCACACATCTATTTCAAGAACGAAAGTGTAAGCCCTGTTGGTTCTCACAAACTAAATTCGGCCATACCACAAGCCTACTATTGTAAAAAACAAGGTATAACCAACATCACAACCGAAACCGGAGCAGGACAATGGGGGGCTGCACTCTCTTTAGCCGCAAAAGCATTCGGATTGGAACTTGCAGTCTACATGGTTAAAGTGAGCTTCCATCAAAAGCCCTATCGACGTTCTATTATGCAAACATTCGGCGCACAAGTTATTGCTTCACCCAGTATGTCGACCAAAGCAGGACGTAAAATATTAACCGATCACCCCAATTATCAAGGAAGTTTAGGTACGGCAATATCTGAAGCGATAGAATTGGCAATGAGTACCCCCAACTGTAAATATACTTTAGGTAGTGTACTCAATCACGTATCTTTACATCAAACAGTAATCGGGCTAGAAGCTGAAAAACAAATGGAAATGGCTGGCGAATACCCCGATATTGTCATCGCTTGCTTCGGAGGTGGGTCCAACTTCTCGGGAATTTCATTCCCATTTTTACGCCATAAATTAAAAGAGGGAAAAGACATTCGGTTAATCGCAGCCGAACCTGCGTCCTGTCCCAAATTGACCAAAGGAATTTTTCAATACGATTTTGGAGATGAAGCGGGCTATACACCTCTACTGCCCATGTACACTTTGGGACATAACTTTTCCCCGGCCAATATACATGCAGGTGGACTACGTTACCACGGAGCAGGAACGATCGTTAGCCAACTGAAAAAAGATGGCCTCTTGGAAGCCGTGGACATAGAACAACTCGATACATTCAAAGCAGCTACATTATTCGCTCAATGCGAAGGAATTATCCCTGCCCCGGAATCTTCTCATGCAATAGCCGCCACTATACAAGAAGCATTAAGAGCAAAAGAAGAGGGAAAAGAAAAATGCATCCTCTTCAATCTATCCGGTCACGGGCTCATCGATATGGCTGCCTATGACCAATATTTAGCAGGAGACCTTCTGAACTACAATTTACCAGAAGAAGAAATAGCTAAAAACATCAAGGAGTTAGAAAAAATAATTTAGTCATTCATATTCAAAACAATAACAATCTTATTCGAGACACTGAAAAAATTTCATACCGAAAGTTTGTTCAATAAAAACAAATCGGTTATATTTGCATCACTTTTCAAAAAGCGAATGGCGGTTTAGTGTAGTGGCCTAGCACGCAACCCTCTCACGGTTGAGACTCGGGTTCGATTCCCGGAATCGCTACAACAAGGAATAAAACCTCAAAAGATTATGTATTAATCTTTTGAGGTTTTTCTTTTTCAACAAAAGATAGCTATTTCGAGATTTGACAGGTATCGCGAATCTATAAAAAATAGACCTTGCACGGATTGGTTTGAACAATATCCTCCCCTCGATACAAAACAAAAGTATTCTTCTTTTGTTAGAAAATTGAAATGGTTATAAAAAGAAACTCTGGATAATTTGGTTTCTAAACGAATTATACCTATTTTTACTTTCGGTAGAATTAGTATTTCTGATTTATACCCCAAATATGTTTTATTAAAAAAATTTTGTATGAAAAAGTACATTTGCACAGCTTGTGAATGGGTTTATGACCCAGCAGTAGGTGATCCTGATGGAGGTATAGCTCCGGGTACTCCATTTGAAGATATTCCAGATGATTGGGTATGTCCAGTTTGCGGACTTGGGAAAGACGCATTTGAAGAAGTAACAGAATAATCCACTTCTTGCTCTCATATGGGGAATCTACATAAAATGTAGATTCCTTTTTATTTATTCCAAAAAGGAAGTAAAATAATTAAGTCTATTTACTTTACGTTCCTTTTCCCCAATACAATTTTTTATCATTTTAAATTCTCTACAAAATTGAATATATAAATTTGATACATGAAAATACTTATCATAGAAGACGAACCCTCCTTACGGGAAATTATGCAACGAGCGCTAGTACAGGAGCGCTATGTAGTCGAAACTGCCAGCACTTATTCCGAAGCAGATGCTAAAATCGCAGCTTATAGTTACGACTGTATTTTACTCGATATCATGTTGCCCGACGGGAATGGGCTACAACTACTAAAACACCTGAAAGAGTTACGAAAAAGAGAAAACATCATTATCATATCCGCTCGTGATTCCCTTGATGACAAAATTCTCGGATTGGATATGGGAGCCGATGACTACCTCCCTAAACCATTTCATACAGCCGAACTCTTAGCCCGTATAAAAAGTGTGCTACGGCGAGGAAAAAGCGGTGGAGAAATGGCATTGATCTTAGGGAATGTATCCCTTGAACCCGAGAGCTCCCGGGTGTTGGTCAATAACAAAGAATTATCCTTATTAAAAAAAGAATTCGACATTCTATTCTATTTCATGCAACGCCCTAATCACTTAGTAGATAAATCTGTCCTTGCCGAAGCCGTATGGGGAGACCATGCAGACCAAGCAGACAATTTTCATTTTGTATATGCTCAAATGAAAAATTTACGTCGCAAACTTATTGATGCAGGAGCCAACATAGAAATAAAAGCCATATATGGATTTGGATACAAACTCGTTCCGCCAATCGAATAAAATCACCGTCTCATGAAACTCATATACCGTATAGCTTTACGTTTATCTTTAATTTTGATTCCGCTCATGGCACTTTGGGCGACTCTCTTCTATTTTATGATGGTAGAAGAAATCAACGACGAGGCCGATGATACGCTGGAAGATTATTCCGAATTGATAATTATACGCATGCTTGCCGGCAGAGAATTGCCTTCCTTAAATAGTGGATCTAATAATAGTTATTCCATAACACCCATTGACGAAGCCTATGCTTCATCAAAACCCCATATCGAATATTACGATGCCGAAGTCTACATTCCAGAAAAAGAAGAGACAGAACCAGCACGCATCCTCTCCACCATTTTCTTAGATAATGATGATAATTACTATGAACTGAAAGTCGCCATACCGACTTTCGAAAAAGACGATTTGGTCAGGACTATTTTATTTTGGATCATACTCCTCTACTTCGTACTTCTCATAACGATAATAGGATCGACAATATGGATTTTCCACCGCAGCATGCGCCCGCTGTATGCACTATTACACTGGCTCGACAATTACACTCCGGGCAGACACAATGCACCAGTACCCAATGACACGAATATTTCAGAATTTCACAAGCTCAATGTCGCAGCACAAGAAGCGGCAAATCGTTCGGAAGAACTTTTCGAGCAACAAAAACAATTTATAGGGAATGCCTCTCATGAACTACAAACTCCCTTAGCCATTTTAGGGAATCGTCTCGAATGGCTGCTCGATAACACAGAGCTCAATGAAACACAAATAGAAGAGCTATTTAAGATGCAAAGAACATTGGGGCATATAGTTCGACTCAATAAAACGTTACTACTACTTACAAAAATTGAAAACGGACAATTCCCCGAGAGCACAAATATAGATTTAGCTTTTATAATTAAAGAACAAATCTCTCTATACAACGAAATATACTCATCACGAAATATTTCCTATACAATAAACATTCCTGAAACATTCATTGTTTTAATGAATGAGTCTTTGGCCTCTACATTAATTACCAATTTACTTAAAAATGCATATGTACATACAACACAAAACAGCAATATCGAAATCACTCTTATCAATCGTACCCTGACAATTGCCAATGATGGAACAACGCCTTTGGACACCGAACACATATTCGAAAGATTTTATCAGGGAAGCAAAAAAGAAGGTTCTACCGGATTAGGCTTGGCCCTGGTAAAAGCGGTTTGTCGATATTACAATCTGCATATAGAATATCAGTTCAAAGAGTCGAAGCACTATTTCTCCATTACTTGGCCATAAACTAAAAAAACGATTTTTTTCAAATAATATCCCAGAATTTCAAATTCATTTCAAAATTGCTCCTAATCTTTGTATCATCAAATTAAAACAATGTCTAACTAATAATTTTTGAATGTTATGAAAAAGCTAATGATTCTTACAACAATTCTAATGGCTCTTGGTATTTCTACGGCTTGCGCCGATAACGACAAACCCATTGCTGTTACCCAATTACCTCAAAAAGCACAGCTGTTCATCAAGACACATTTCCCGAAAGAGAAAGTCGCTTTGGCAAAACTCGAACGGGATTTTCTGGAAACCCGTTATGAAGTTGTTTTCACCAATGGTTCCAAAGTCGAATTTTTAAAAGACGGTGAATGGAAAGAAGTTGAATGTAAATATTCGACAGTGCCAACAGCTATCATTCCTGCACAAATTGCAAGCTATGTATCCCAAAACTATCCAGATACACAAATTGTACAAATCGATAGGGACAAAAGAGATTATGAAGTGAAACTTACGAATCGATTAGAGCTTACATTCGATTTAAATTTCAACCTAATCGACATAGATGACTAATACGTTAGTCTCAACCGATTTTAACTTACCCACCTTATTAAAATAAGGTGGGTAAGTTTCTTAAATACCTCAAATAAAACTCTACTGCCTAAAAAAATACCGTTGGAGAGTTCCTCTCCAACGGTATTAAAAACAAACTATACTTATATACTTATTTGATAATATCCAAGTGCTTGAAACACTTTTCGATTTTTTCAAGAGCCACATCTACTTGTGCTCGTGTATGCGTAGCCATCAGAGAAAATCTTATCAACGTATCCTTAGGCGCAACAGCCGGAGAAACAACCGGATTGACAAAAATACCCTCATCAAACAAATCGCGAGTTACCCGGAATGTTTTCTCATTATCACGAATAAACAACGGAATAATAGGCGTACATGTATTCCCTATCTCACAACCTATACGTCTGAATCCTTCCAAAGCATAATTCGTCACGTCCCACAAGTTGGCTATACGTTCCGGTTCACTCTCCATAATATCCAAAGCAGCACCCACCGCCGCAGTCGAAGCCGGTGTAATACTTGCACTGAAAATATAGGAACGAGAGTTATGACGTAAATAATTTGCCGTTACCTTATCCGTAGCGATAAAACCGCCCAACGAAGCGAATGATTTACTGAATGTACCCATAATGAGATCCACATCATCGGTCACACCAAAATGGTCGCATGTTCCACGTCCGTCTCGTCCGAAAACACCTATACCATGTGCTTCATCGACCATCACCGCTGCATTATACTGCTTAGCCAGACGTACGATCTCAGGAAGATTGGCCACATCGCCTTCCATAGAAAACACGCCATCGGTCACTATCAATTTCACCTTATCAGGATTGCAATTACGCAACTGGTCCTCCAACGATTGCATATCGTTATGGCGATATTTCACCGGAGTAGAGAAAGACAAACGGCGACCTTCGATTATCGAAGCATGATCGAGTTCGTCCCATAAAATATAGTCTCCGCGTCCAGTGACACAAGAGACTACCCCCAAATTGACTTGAAATCCAGTTGAATAAATAATGGCTTCTTCTTTCCCTACGAACTTAGCCAACCGATGTTCCAACTCCTCATGAATGTCCAATGTTCCATTCAAGAATCGGGAACCGGCACAACCCGTACCATATTTACGGATAGCGGCAATAGCAGCCTCTTTAATTTTTGGGTGATTGGTAAGACCTAAATAACTGTTCGAACCGAACATTAAAACTTTTTTGCCGTTGATTAAGACCTCGGTGTCCTGATCGCTTTCTATTTTACGAAAATAGGGATAAACACCAAGGGCTTTGGCCTTCTGCGGAGCATCATACTTCGACAGTTTTTCTTGCATCAATTTCATAGTTTATGCTGAATGTGTATTTGTTATAAACTATCTGCACTATTTCTAGTCACGATATACCTTGAAAATGCAGGTTGCAAAGATAACATAAATATCCGAAAGGAAATCATTTTTCACTTAAAAAAGTATCTATCGAAACGAATTTTTCTTACAGATGCAAACTTTTTATCACCTTCTTTTTTAAGAATAAATCTTAGCTTCACAAACAGAAAATTTTTATACCATTAAAAATCAGATTTATAAAATGAGATGAAATCGCAAGGAGCAATCCTTTTGTAATAAAATCTACTTCTTATTACCAAGAATTTGAAAAAAATTGCGAAATTTGCCGATTGTAAACTCAAAAGACAGAGAACAATATGAAATTCTCAGCACGACAAATAGCAGAATTCCTGCATGGAGAGTTGGTTGGAAATCCCTCGGTAGAAGTCAATAACCTGTCTAAAATTGAAGAAGGAACACCCGGTACTCTCTCTTTCCTTGCCAATCCCAAATACACGCACTATATATACCAAACTCACGCCAGCATAGTTCTGGTACATAAAGACTTTGAGCCGGAGCATCCTATCGAAGCCACTCTTATCAAAGTCGATGACCCATATGCCTGTTTAGCGATGCTTCTCAATTTGGTAAATGAAGCGACTATCGCCAAACGTGGTATTGAACAACCCAACTATGTCTCCTCGTCGGTCACACTCCCCGACGATATCTATTTAGGAGCGTTCGCCTATATCGGAGAGCGAGTAAAAATAGGTAAAAACGTAAAAATCTATCCTCAAACCTATATCGGGAATGATGTAGTTATCGGCGATAACGTTACCATTTTTGCAGGAGTAAAAATCTATCACAGCTGTGTCATCGGCAACAATTGTATTCTACATGCAGGAACCGTTATCGGAGCCGACGGATTCGGATTCGCACCCCAAGCCAACGGGGAATATGCGAAAATCGCTCAAATAGGAAACGTCGTACTCGAAGACAACGTCGAGATCGGAGCCAATACAACAATAGACCGAGCTACAATGGGTTCTACGATTATCAAAAAAGGTGTGAAACTCGACAACCTGATACAAATCGCACATAACGTCGAAGTAGGAGAACACACGGTTATTGCGGCCCAAGCGGGAATTGCCGGTTCGGCAAAAGTCGGCAGCCACGCTATGATAGGCGGTCAAGTAGGAGTCGCCGGGCATATCAAACTGGGAGACCGAATTCAAGTCGGAGCCCAATCGGGTATACCCAATCATGTCGAGAACGACGCTGTAATCATGGGATACCCTGCTGTTCCTTCCAAAGAATTTGCCAGACAAGTCGTTTATGTAAAACGGCTTCCCGAACTTACCCGTACGGTGAAAGCTCTCGAAAGGGAGATAGAAGCATTAAAAGAACAATTGAAAAATAAATAAACTATAATATCGATGAAACAAAAGACTCTAAAAAACAGCTTTTCGGTCAGCGGTAAAGGATTACATACCGGATTGAATATTACGGCCACGTTCCTACCGGCCCCCGAAAATCACGGATACAAAATACAACGCGTCGACCTCGAAGGACAACCGGTCATCGAGGCATTAGCCGAAAACGTAGTAGAAACAAGCAGAGGAACGGTCATAGCCGACGGAGATGTAAGAATAAGCACGATCGAGCATGCGATGGCTGCTTTGTATGCAGCAGAAATAGACAACTGTCTCATTCAGGTAAATGCACCCGAAATGCCCATTCTCGATGGCAGTGCCGCTGTTTACGCCGAAGAAATAGAGCGCTGTGGACTCGAAGAACAAAATGCCGAACGGGAATATTATCTTATCAAATCAAAAATCGAAATCCACGACGAAGAAACCGGTTCTTCAATCGTAGTATTACCAGACGATGAGTTTAGTATCAACACGCTCATCTCATTCGACTCTCCTATCTTGAACAATCAATTCGCCAGTCTCGACGACCTGCACGATTTCAAAAAAGAAATTGCCGGGGCTCGCACATTCGTTTTCGTACGAGAAGTAGAACCGCTGGTAAAAAATAATCTCATCAAAGGAGGAGATTTGGACAATGCAATCGTTATCTACGATCAAAAAACCTCACAAACCGAACTCGACAGGCTTGCCGACCTTTTAAACGTTCCTCACAAACACGTCGATGAATTGGGGGATATAGCACTGGTTGGTAAACCCATAAAAGGTCGTATCATCGCCACTCGACCCGGGCATAAAATCAACAATCAATTCGCTCGGCTCATTCGCAAAGAAGTCCGTCGCCAAGACATTCAATGTCCCGCCTACAATCCCAATAAAGAGCCGCTTATGGACGTCAATCGTATCCGTCAGTTGCTCCCCCACCGCTATCCCTTCCTATTGGTCGATAAAATTATCGAAATGGGGACACGCCACATCGTGGGTATAAAGAACGTTTCGGGTAACGAACCTTTCTTTCAAGGGCATTTCCCTGCCGAACCCGTTATGCCGGGTGTTCTTTTGGTCGAAGCTATGGCTCAAACCGGAGGTTTGCTGGTATTAAGCACCGTCGACGAACCGGAACGCTATTCGACCTATTTCATGAAAATAGACAATGTCAAATTCCGCCAGAAAGTCGTACCGGGAGATACCGTCATATTCCACTTATCACTGATGACCGAAGTGCGTCGGGGATGCGCCTATATGAAAGGATATGCTTTTGTAGGCGAGCGCATTGTCACTGAGGCCGAATTCATGGCACAGATTATCAAGAATAAATAAATCTAAAAAGCAAATAAATGAAACAACCGTTAGCATACGTTCATCCCGACGCAAAGATTGCGAATAACGTAGTAATCAAACCATTCGTAACCATAGACAAAAATGTAATCATCGGCGAAGGAACACAAATAGGTTCCAACGTTACTATTCTGGAAGGTGCGCGTATTGGCAAAAACTGCAAAATATTCCCGGGAGCGGTTATCTCGGCGATTCCTCAGGACTTGAAATTTCAAGGAGAAGACACGACCGTGGAAATAGGCGACAATACGACACTGCGCGAATGTGTCACCGTAAACCGGGGAACCGCAGCCAAAGGAAAAACCATAGTGGGAAGCAACTGTTTGATTATGGCTTACTCACACATCGCTCACGACTGCGTTGTCGGAGATAACGTCATTATATCCAACGCTACGCAAGTGGCCGGAGAAGTAATTATCGACAACTACGCTGTGATTGGCGGCGGGAGCCTCATTCATCAGTTCAGCCACATCGGCGCACATGTGATGGTACAAGGAGGTTCTCTCATCAACAAAGATATACCGCCCTACATCAAAGCCGGCCGCAATCCCATATCCTACGCCGGAATAAACTCCATCGGGCTCCGTCGGCGCAATTTCAGCAACGAAACCATTTGCAATATCCAAGAAATCTATCGTTACTTATATCTATCCGACATGAATAATAGCGACGCGATAGAACGTATCGAGGCAGAACTACCCGCAACCAAAGAACGGGACGAAATCGTATTGTTCGTCCGCAATTCAAAACGGGGTATCATTAAAGGATATCTATAATAATATCTACCAATTTATATCAGAGGTGAAAGGGCCGATACGTGATGTACCGGCTCTTTCTTATTTTCTCCATGTTAAAAGCTCAACCTCAATCCCAATCCTCCGGTTTCGGGAACAACCATACTCAATTCATACGATGTAGTCTGTTGTATAAGCCCGTTACTTATATTATAATGTAAGTTATGTTTGCGATTTGTTAAAAAAGTTCCCAAACTCATACATACTATAATATATAATTTTATTGC